>SDBT01002135.1_pt1 | contig 35301 bp, 31 predicted proteins | sample 2277101 | NCBI WGS metagenome assembly SDBT01 (sample SAMN10404973, study PRJNA504765) | marine sediment metagenome | isolation source: marine sediment core GS10_PC15, 103 cmbsf | place: Arctic Ocean: Southern Knipovich Ridge | collected 2010 | reverse complement strand
TCTGGTATCGGTAAAATACTCGTTGGGTTGGATCAAATGGAATTGGCTAATAATACATTAGTGATACTGTTTTCAGATAATGGAGGCGTGAGGCGGATTACCTCTATGTCACCTCTCCGGGGAGGCAAGGGGATGCTCTATGAGGGCGGCTTACGGGTACCGCTTGTCATGCGCTGGCCAGGTCATATAAAGGAGGGAACAAAATCTATTACCCCGGTTATGGGCCTTGACTTGTTTCCAACCTTTCTTCAGGCAGCAGGTGTGAATATACCAGATCAAGTGATTTTAGATGGGGTAAGCCTCCTTCCAGTTTTTGAGGGAAAAGAATTTACAATAGAAAGAGCCTTGTTCTGGCATTTTCCGGCTTATCTTGAGGGAAAAGCCGAAGGAGCCCGGGATCCTCACTTCAGGACACGCCCCGGTGGTGTCATCCAGCAAGGGGGTTGGAAACTCATTGAATATTTTGAAGATTCATCGAGGGAACTATATAATCTGCGTTCTGATATTGGTGAAAAAAATAATCTTATCGATTCAGAAAAAGAAAAGGCAGATGAACTTTATCAGCAGCTACGGCAATGGCGTCACTCAATTGATGCCCCCGTCCCCATAGAAATAAATCCTAATTACAATCCTTAATGAGAAATAATTTTCTCAATTTATTTTCAGAATTTGATCTAAAGTATAGACAAACTGATCGGCGTTGCGAATATCAAACACCAGGGGCGGTTTAATTTTAATTACATTTTCATATGGTCCGTCGGTGCTGAGAAGAATTCCCTCTTCTTTCATGCTGTTCACGATCCGGGCGGCCTCTTCGGTTCCAGGTTCCAGTGTTTTCTTGTCTTTTACCAGTTCAATACCAATAAATAATCCTGATCCACGCACATCACCAATAATTTCATAATCTTTCTTGAGCTTATGGAGGCCCTCCATAAGGCAGTTGCCAGCCAGTTCAGCATTTTCCTGTAGACCTTCATCTTTAACCACATCGAGTACTGCCATACCAACGGCGCAAGAAACAGGATTGCCGCCAAAAGTATTAAAATATTCCATGCCATTATTAAAAGCGTCGGCAATCCCGGCAGTTGTGACAACGGCAGCAAGCGGATGGCCGTTTCCAATGGGTTTTCCCAGGGTTACAATATCCGGAGTTACATTTTGAAGTTCAAATCCCCAGAATTTTTTACCGACACGCCCGAAACCAACCTGTACCTCGTCTGCGATGCATACTCCCCCCGCTTTGCGTGTAAGTTGATAAACGATCTCCAGGTATCCATCAGGTAACAGGATTTGACCTCCACATCCTGGGAGGGATTCACACATGAATGCTGCCGGCGAATTATCTTGATATTGCAGTTCTCTAATTATCCCTGAAACAGATTCAGCATATTTAGATCCTGCATCAATGTCCACACTCCTGAAGGGGCCCCGAAACAGGTCGGGCATCATCGCTTTATGGGTATGCCGTCCGGGTCCACGCCCGCCTTTACCCTGATATTTATAGGGACTTATATCTATAAGTGAGGAGGTGTTTCCATGGTAGGCATTATCCAAAATGATAATTTCTTTACTGTTTGTATAATTGTAAGCCAGACGAAGGGCCAGCTCATTTGCCTCACTACCGGAATTGACAAAAAAGCAGACGTTGAGATGATCCGGTAATGTATCAGTGAGACGTTTTGCATATTCGACAAGATAATCGTGCAGATATCTGGTGTTGGTATTCAATAAAGCCATCTGTTTTTGTGCAGCCTGAACAACTCTCGGATGGCAATGTCCCACGTGACAAACATTATTCACGCAGTCAAGAAATGTTCTACCATCTTTTTCATAAAGATACTGCATGGCACCTTTTATAATCTTCAGGGGCGTTTTATAGGATATACTAAAAGATTTACCAATTCTTTCTGATCGCTCCTTGAGAATTTCCTTACGATCGTGACCGGTTTTTTCAGCGGCAGGGAATCCACACGCCTGTCTGAAAATCTCTTCAGCCTGTTCAGGGTTGATCTCCAGCAGTTGGAACAATAATCGCCGGGCATCCTGCTCTGATATGGATACATAGTCGTTGTCAGGCTGCAATTTGCGCTGATAGGCAGCCATGGTAAGGCTCTGACAGCACCTGGCAGAGATACAATAATACAGGATAGAAATTTCTTCCTCCGTGAGGGGAGATGTTTTTATGTAACCTTTAATTACAGGAATGGCGGAGAGAAGCGGATCCTCCTTTTTGAACATGATATAAGTCAGGGCAATCGCCAATTCAAATATCGTGCAGGAATAAACCATGTCACCAAAATCGATGATAGCGCAAGGCATTGTTTTATCGTTTGCTCGATCTGAAATAAGGATATTTTGATCATTCGCATCATTATGAATCAGACTTTTAGGTAACTCTGGGAACCGTGGTACGACAAGGGTCTCAAACTGAAGCAAAAAGTATTCGACCAATCTTCTCACCCCCGGTTCTGAGAGGTAACAGGTATAAGGCCTGATATCCAAAACATTTTTCAGATCCCAGTGCCAGTAACGATGAATAGCCGGATTTGAAAATTTTTTAAGTGATTGGTCCATCCTGCCAAGCATTTCTCCAATATTTTGCAGAAGAGTCGGGCTTTGATTGGTGCAATCTGCCAAAAAAGTACCTTCAAGATAGGATAAGAGGCGGCAATTATAGGGAATCCCATCAACGGTAGGGATTGAGGCAATTAAGTCGTTTTTTATGGTTTGAATTACTTCGGGAATAATAATATTAAAATTCTGGTCTGCCAGAAATAGAAGTACTTCATTCTGGGCAATCAAGATATCGATTGATTCTGATGGATTGGCAATTTTAAAAATATATTTGCATCCATCTGCATTTTGAATTAGAAAATTCTGTCCTATGTCACTTGCCAGATTTTTGGCTTTTGTATCAATTCCGTAGATTTTGAGTAAATATATTTCAATTTGATGTTCTGTAAAGCGTGGTGGTGTAGAATTAATATATTCGATCTGCATGTTTAAATCCGTTTAAATTTTATTTTTCACCTTACAAATTATCCTGTCGATCCGGTCCAAAAATTTGTCTCCACTCGTCGAATGAATCTATAGTAAATAATTTGTTTTATCATGCCCAATTTTAAAATCAAATGTCATCCTGAGCGGAGTCGAAGGATGCACATTTTACCCCCATACTAAATAATGATCTAACTGTTAACCGGACACTAATAATATATTTAATCAATTAATGCAAAAATTACCATCTAATTTTAGTCATTGTATACTATTAATTTTAAAAATATGCTCGGTCTATATTGTACATCAATGGCGGGGCTAAATTACAGGCAAAAGAAAATCCCTCTCTTTCCTTTCCCGCAATAGCGGAACTTAGGATGACGAGAGGGATTTTCCCTAAGGGATGCTTGTAGCAAGGGTGAGTTATTAAATCAAGTCAATCTCTTTAAAATTATCCTGTTAGTCCTGTCTAAAACTCTATATATACAACTCAGATTTCCTTATCGGAGAAGAATAAGCTTTTTGACTCTACTGATTTCAGCTCCCTGCAATCTATAGTAGTACACGCCACTGGCTAATCCACTTCCATTAAATTTGACTGAATAATCACGGGATACTAGTTCGCTTTTCATTAAAGTAGATACGACCCTGCCATTGGTATCGTAGACAACTAATTCATAATGGCCCGGTTTTTGAATATGAAAGTCAATGGTTGTCGTTGGATTAAAAGGATTAGGATAGTTTTGCTTAAGATGAAAATCACCAAATCATTATTAGTAAGATTAGTTTGTTCATTTTAAATCTCCTTAGAAATATTTCAACTTGTTTGATTAGTGATTTTTGTTGATTCTGGTGAATGTGGTCAACCATAAGATGTTATATACATCATATCCTCCTAATTTTTTTGTTATTTTCGAAAGAATATTAATCTGATCTATTGCTTAGTCGGGAGAAATGCGATTTCCTTACAAATAATAAAAATGTTTTGTATTTTTAGTGTAATTCCTGGTATTAGTTGAGAATCATTAGTGTCTGTCTTTAAAGTCATAATAGAACCTCACCCCGACTTTATAGACAGACACAAAATAAAAGAAAGGATTATATAGCCATGTGGAGTAAAAATAAGACGGGATACATCTTTTTAATTATCATTATTAGTTTTTTCCTGTGCTTGAGTAGTTGTACAAAAGAAACTAACACCTTTCGTTTTGTATTTATGACAGATATTCATGTACAACCCGAAAAAAAAGCCGATGAGGGATTTCGTGCTGCTATTGAGAAAGTGAATCAATTAAATCCTGATTTTGTTATTACCGGTGGCGATCTTATTATGGATGCACTGGGGCAAACTGAGGGCCGGGCAGACTCTTTGTATGATCTTTATAAGAAAATATTGAGCCAATTGAATATGCCGGTATATAATACTATAGGTAACCATGAAATATTTGGACTTTACGAAAATAGTGGTATCTCGCCAGAGCATCCTGAATACGGGAAACAAATGTTCAGAAACAGATTGGGAAAAGGCAATACCTACCAATCTTTTGATCATAAGGGATGGCATTTTATCATATTGGATGGAATCGGATTCACCCCGGAGAGGCACTATTACGGATATATAGATTCACTGCAACTTGATTGGCTTAAAAAAGATATTGCGAAGGTTGATCAAAAGACTCCAGTTGTTTTGTCTACTCACATCCCTTTTTACTCGATCTATGGACAAATGAAAAATGGTCCCACTTATGCTATGGGTCAGGGTGAGGTCATTACCAATGCATTGGATGTGATGAAAGTATTAGATAATCATAATGTTAAATTGGTTCTGCAGGGGCATCTTCATATTGTCGAGGAAATTCGTTATGGCAACACAACCTATATTACCGGTGGGGCGGTGTGTGCTGCCTGGTGGAATGGTCCCCGTGACGGATATCCTGAAGGATTTGTTGTTATTGAAGTTGATAAAGACCAGTTCTCATGGGAATACATGACTTATGGCTGGCAGGCAGTAATTGATGCAAACTAGATTTTTTGTAGTTTGGAAATAATTATTCAACCACAAAGTTCTCAAAGTAGGCAGAAAGGTCACTAAAAAAATAAATTTAAAAAAACTTTGTGTTTTTTGTGTCTTCTTTTTGTCCTTAGTGGTTCAAATAACAGATCAGTAATGAAGAATATAGTGCAGATATAAGTTTGGTGTGCCTTGGATTATTGGCTATAAGTATCAGTTTAGCATTTGATGCGGAGAACCCGATTTAGTTTGCGTTTTCTTTCTGCGATTTCCTTCTCAAGGATCGCGTCCATCTCGGTTCTTTCTTCCTGAGTATCCGGATCAAGTAGGTTTAGGTGCAGGTCCTCAAAATCTTTTATCTTGCCTGCCTTGATTTTGAGCAGAACTTCGAGTGGAAGAATCCTGGAGAGAGCCTCAATCGTTTGTTTCTGTCCTTCGGATAATCTCATCTGTAACCTCCCTTCAATTTTGGTTACATTTCTTATTTTCGGACTGATTAGGCATATCTATAAAAATAAACTTTTATCGAATAGCATCCTGTTGATTTTCTTTTAAGTTTAACGCAAAGTATGTAACTTTAAATTCACGGCTTTCATCTACTGAATTAACCAACAGGGAGTAATTCATGATGAAACTTGAGAAAAAAAATCAGGGTAATATTTCCATCATTTCTTTAAGCGGTAATATGGTTGGCAATTGTGAGTCTGATGCTTTGCACGATAAAGTTGAAAAACTTGTCGGGGAAAGCCGGCTCCGCATTGTTCTCAACATGGATGAGGTAGATTGGATGGGAAGTTTATGCATCTCCTGTTGATTATAATTATGTTGTTGGGATCCAGCGACAACACCCCTGCCGGCAACCAATCCTTTCGGATCGCTGTTTTTAACATTAAAGAACTTTCAACCGATAAACTTAAGAATGTGAATCAGGATGGCATCGGCCAGGATAAGCAGCTGGAAGCGGCGGCCCAAATTATTCAACATGTTGATGCAGATATCCTGATTATTAATGAGCTGGATCATGACTATTGCGCTCTTTCTAAAGGTCTTAAGGTCAATGCAGATCGTTTTCTGAAGGGCTATCTGAATCATGAATCAACAGCACCTGTCTACCCCTATGTCTTTGTTGCTCCGTGTAACACCGGGATTCTGTCGGGATTCGACCTGAATAATGATGGTATTATTGCTACTGAAGAATATATCGGATCACGGGAATACGGTGGAGATTGTTTCGGTTACGGATCATATCCGGGGCAGTATGCTATGGGCGTTTATTCAAAATTTCCCATTGATACGTTGTCCATTCGTACATTTCAAAAGTTTTTATGGAAAGATCTTCAAGGTCATCACATGCCTGAAGACTACTACTCAGAGGATGCAAAAAAGATTTTTCGTCTCTCCAGTAAATCGCATTGGGATATTCCTGTTTTAATTGGGACGGACAAGGTCCACCTCTTTCTCTCCCACCCCACACCACCTGTTTTTGATGGTGATGAAGACCGTAATGGTCGCCGGAATTTCGATGAGATAAAATTTTGGGTGCACTATATCTCCGGGGATTCACTATTATATGATGATAATGGTGTGAAAGGTGGCAGCAAAATTATGACCTCATTTATCATTGCCGGAGATTTGAATGCTTCCCTCTCCAGCGAATCACGTTATGATAATATGGCTGCCATTGAGCAATTGCTTAATGATTCGCGGTTACAGGATAGTGGTAAATGGCTGGTTAGTCAGGGGGGCTGGGAAGGTCGTAAAAAAGGATCGCCTGATTACTGGGAGGGTAGTACCGCTTTATTTGGCCGGGATTTTAGAACCCGGATTGACTATATTCTGCCCGCTAATGACCTTGAAATTATAGATGGGGGTGTCTTCTGGCCATCTTCAAAAGAGGATCCCGGGGGACATCGAAATGCCTCTATCGCTTCCGATCATCGCCTCATTTGGCTGGATCTGGAACTACCGTAAATTTCTCTTATAGAGCTGCAAAATATCGTACTAAAGAAAAAATAGGTCCACGAATTTACACGAATTATGACGAATTTCACTAATTAATGTATGAAATTAATAAAGCCTTTGTCCCACCTACGGTTGGGAATCTTAAAAAAAATATACGATTATACTATATGGATAAAGTTTGTCCTCTTTCTAAAGGACTGTATTAATCACGGATTAACACGGACAAATAAACGGATCTATTTTTTTATAGGTCCAACTTTTAAGAAATTATTTAATCTATGGAAAGAAATTAAATGGAGTCGGATGGACTTTACTATCTTATCATTTATTTGATATCAACGATGGGGGCAGCGTTGCAGGGTTCGGTTGGTTTTGGACTCGGATTTGTTGCTGTTCCTTTGCTGGCCTTTATTGATCCCCGGTATTTGCCGGGACCACTACTACTCGCCGCATTGCTTTTAACCCTACTTCTGGCCTATCGTGAGCATAGCGCCATACAATTTAAAGGCATAAAATATGCGCTAAGTGGGCGATTACTAGGATCTTTTTTGGGTGCACAACTTCTGGTCAGAATTCCGCAAACGCACCTTGCAGTTCTTTTTGCCATCATGGTTATTGTTGGTGTAATACTGAGTGTCTCCGGATTTCGGCTGCGTTTAAGAAATCGGAATCTTTTAGGGGTGGGTACTTTATCCGGCTTAATGGCAACAACCTCTGCCATCGGCGGCCCACCTCTGGCTATGATCTACCAGCATTTCTCCGGACCCGAATTCCGCGGAACACTCTCCGGGATTTTCATGATCGGGACTATCATTTCCGTCACTTTTCTCATTATGGTGGACCGATTTGGTATATCAGAGTTTAAACTGGCTTTGATCCTGTTTCCCGGTATGATCACTGGATATTTTATCTCAAAATATACAGCCAGAATATTAGATCGCGGTTTTTTACGTCCGGCAATTCTAATATTTTCATTTTTATCCGGTACTCTCTTGCTAATCCATACGATTCTGTAAAAAGATAAAACGAAAAATTAATTTATTTTGAATCTTTTTTATAGAATTTACGTAGTGTATATATTCATAATTTCATAATAACATGTCGTCGTAGAAATGCAATTTATCGTGTCTCTACAACCACAAGTAACATTTGGATCTGGCTTGCAATTACTCAATCAAGATAAACTAATTTGCTGAAATTAAATGGAACTATGTTCAGCCTGTAGACGTATGCCCAATTAGCGGAAAAAGTGACCATTTATTGCAATGATATTAGGAATTGAAATAATATGCGACTAATTATTACATCAATTATTATTGGATCCCTGCTTTTTATTAGCTGTGGTAATGATAAGATGACAATCACAACGGATAACGAAGAAGCATTAGCCAATTTTTTGCAGGGCAGAGATTTGGTTGAAAAGGTCAGGTTGGGAGATGCCAGAATCTACTTTCAGAAAGCCGTAGAACAGGATTCCACATTCGCGCTTGCCTGGCTCTATCATTCATTTATTCAGACAGATTTAAGTAAAAGATATGCCAGTATCGAAAAAGCCAAAGACTTGATAGAAAATGTGTCCGAAGGAGAACGTATTCTTATTCTGGCCAATTATGCAAAGTTTCATGGCAAGGAGAAGAAGCGTGAAAAATATCTTCAGGAGCTGGTTGAAACATACCCAAAGGATGAGCGTGTTCTTGGGGATCTGGGTAATTTCTATTTTGAGCATCACAAACTTGAAAAGGCCCTGGTTTATTATAAACGAGCAATTAGTATAAATCCTGAATATTCAGCACCTTACAACCAGATGGGGTATACCTACCGTTATCAGAATAATTATCCGGCTGCTGAAGAATCCTTTAAAAAGTATATCACCCTGATTCCGGATGATCCTAATCCCTATGACTCCTATGCGGAACTCTTACTAAAAATGGGTGAATTTGACGTTTCAATGGAAACGTACCAGAAAGCCCTTGAATTAGATCCCGATTTTACACCTTCGTACTTTGGAGTTGCCTCGAATATGATCTATATGCGTGAATTTGGTAAAGCAAGAAATCAGTTGAAACGGCTGGCAAAAATTGCGGTGACAGACGATCAAATTGCCCAGGCTCATTATGGGTGCGCAATTGCCTATGTTGCTGAGGGTAATCTTGAAAGTGGTATTGAAGAGATAGACATTATAACGGAGATTTCAGTCAGGAATTCAAACAGTATTGACGTTATAAAAAATCACTATTTAAAAGCATTGGTTTTCTATGAATTCGGCAAACTGGATGAAGCCCAAAATGTATTGCAAGAAGGATACAAATATCTAAAAATGTCTGTTTTACCAATGGAAGTTAAAAATGGCCTGGAACGAACTTATTATATCTACAACACATTGATTGCGGCGAAGAATGGCCGTATGGGACAGGCAGAAAAATCTTTAGAGACATATTCCGCATTAATTCAAACTGATATCAACGAGCATAGAAAAAAAACTATACATCTGCTGAAGGGGATCATTGCTTATTCTAACAAAGATTTTAAGAATGCCCTTACCGAGTTGAAAGAAACGGACATTGAGGAGCCGATGAATTTGTTCTGGTTGGGAATGACCCAGGTTGCGGTCAATGATAATCAATCTGCTATAAAAAATTTCACTAAGTTAATTCACTATAATGGCCTGGCCACCGTTCATTATGTACTTCTTCGTAATAGGGCAGAAAAGGAATTAGCACGTCTCAGGGCTATTTAGTAGAATTTTTACTTCTAATATTTCAATCCCCGGATTTGACTGATCTCAGGAACCATGCACGTCATAACGATCAACCTGGTACCATTTTTTATATGAAAGATTTAAACCTTATATCGAAGAAGGCCGATATATAAAATAAACAGGCACCGATGAAGAATCCTCATGCATTTTATCTGACGATCATATAATTCTAAGGAGTTTCAATGAGCAGATTTACGAATATCCTCCTCGTATCACCAATGGCCGATGGAAAACGCTGGATTATTCGCAGCGATTTTGGCTATGATGTGGGTGAAGAGGGCAGTGATGAATCCATAAACGTACCGGTTGGATTTAAAACAGATTTTGCCAGCATCCCTAGAATTCTATGGGGTGTGATTCCACGATGGGGTAGATATGGGAATGCAGCTGTTGTGCATGATTATTGTTACTGGAGTCAAACCTATACGCGGAAAAGGTCCGATGAGATCTTTATGGAAGGAATGACTGTTCTGCAGGTTTCATCACTTTTGCGCCACATCATCTATTTTGCCGTAAGAATCTTCGGATTTCTGGCCTGGCGGAATAATAAACGGCGTAAGGAACGTGGAAAAGACAGAATTCTGGAACAGATTCCACAAAAAACCATCGAGTCGATCAGTCTTTGAGATTGGCCTGATTAATTCATATAGAAAATTTTATGAAATATAATCGCTTTTACCGGCAATCCTTATACATTCCCCACCTGTTTCTATCCATCTTCCTGATTAGTATAATTCACTCCGGGGAAGGGCAGGCTCAAATGTATAAGCCCCTGGAGGTAAATGGAAAATGGGGATTTGTCAACGACGTGAATGAGTGGGTAATCGATACCCTTTTTGTGATGGCCATGTCCTTTAACGAACATGGTATCGCCCCCGTCGTCGATGATTCAGGATGGGTATATATCGATACCTGCGGTCAGAAATTGTTCAGGCCCTTCATCTATGATAACGGACCGGATTATTTTTCTGAAGGTCTGTCCCGTTATGTAAAAAACAACAAAATTGGATATATTAATGCCAGGGGTAAAGTGCAGATCGAAGTCCGGTTTGATTTTGCCAGACCTTTTTCAGAAGGGATGGCCGCATTTTGTTCCGGATGTACGATTATCCAGCATGGTGAACATAAAAAACTTATGATGGGAAAGTGGGGATATATAAACAAAAAAGGCGATATCGTTATCGAGCCTCATTACGATGAAGCGCATAACTTTCAGAATGGGACAGCATCTGTTTTAATTAATGGTGAAGAAATAATAATTGATCCTCAGGGAAATAGGATAGAATAGTATCATAGGCTTTGATTTATGTAGATATTTTGAATACGTAACCTGATAGTTGTTTTAGATACTGGATGCTTGATACTCGATACTCGATTGAGGACAATGTTAAATCCATATCTTCTTATACTTTTAAACAGAGAATGGGCGTGCGAAAATGAAATATCCAGTATCCAGCATCTGTAAGGATTATTCTGTTTTTTTAGGAAAATTTTAAACTAATGATATGAAAAAAAATAATACTCTCAAAACCTGGAAAAAGATCAATTCTCAAATCGTACATGATCTGAAATTATTTAAGGCAAGATGGGATACGACAGAAAACCCGAGGACAAGCCAGGTAATGGAGAGACTTGTCCTGGAAACACCGGATTGGGTAAATGTTGTGCCAATAACTAAGGATAATCATGTTGTCATTGTGAAGCAATATCGGTTTGGCGTTGAAAAAATAACATGGGAGGTCCCGGGTGGTCTTATTGATGACGGTGAGGATTCTATGGCTGCTGCGAAGAGAGAGTTGAAGGAGGAGACCGGATATACGGGAACAAAATGGGTCTACTTAGGGGCAGTCGAACCAAATCCTGCCTTTCATGACAATTTGTGCCATCACTGGCTGGCCTTGGACGTTGAAAAAACAGATGAGCCGGATCTGGATCCGGGAGAGGATATTATAATTGAGAAAATCCCCTTTGACAACTTGCGGGAGATGATATCTAAGGGTCAATTAAAGCATGTTTTGGCTTTATCTGCTCTTTCTCGAGTGCCACAAATCTGGCATCGGTTTGAAGAGAAGGATTTTTATAAGACAGACTCAACAGAATAAAATTTAATTTTAGAACTACTGAAACAATTTCAATTTATTATACGTTATTATCATTTGGAAGACTAATTAAACAGAGGGGCTAAAAACTGAATCCGGGATACCTGATTCTTGCTAGCGGATTTCAATCCGGGGTATACATGTTTTAAGTCATAATTAATAAGTACGCATTCCTTTTATCTACAGGTTGAATAAATAATAGAGACATAGTATGAAGCAAAAAAGAGATTATGGCTTAATTTTCAGTCTCGGTATTATTATTGCCGTGGGCAGTTATTGGGTTGTCAAAGAAATGCCTACAGATGGAATTGAATTCTACTTAGATGCCCTCGGTGATAAATTAATGGCTATGGTGCCACAAGATAATAAAAAAGAGGAATTAGCGGCAGTTTATGAAGATTTTAGAAAAAAAGTAAAAGAAAAAAAGATAAAGCCGGAAAATGTTGAGAAAGTGGCAGCGGCTATCATCAATTTAACTAACAGTAAGGATACGCTGAGTGCCGATGAGGCAGAGGCCTTAATTGAGATTGCTTCAACCTCTATTATCCCTCTCCTGCCACTAAAATATGAAGTTGTGGAACCTTCAGCGGAAGATTGGGAAAAATTAAATGAGCGCCTTGAATCTGTTCATGATCTGGATAAAAAATTAAGGGAACAGAATATTATTATTAATACAACACCTGAAATGACCTATCGGGTAGATGAAAATTTAAATGTGATCATTGACAGTCGCGTGCGCCACAGGTTGGAGAAAGAAGAGATCCTGCGCCATCTGGAAGAGCAGAAACGAGTTGTCTGGATAGATAATATGGCTGAAAGTTTAAAAAAAGATCTTGATAAAATTGAAATTGAATTGGAAGCAATGGGACAGGAACATAATACCAGAAAAAATATACTTAAATTGAAGATACTGACACAACCGATTATCGAAAAAGGAATGATGATTATCGATTCAATAAATGTTATATCGGTTATCAACTGGGATTCTTTGGAGAATGAACTAGCGCGTGAATTTGAACATCAGGACGAGATAATAATATTTAAGGAAGAAATAACTCAATCAGATACTAACAATTGATGAGTCATAAATCCTGAGGTGATTATAATAAAATATCTAAAAATTTACTAAAGTTTTCGGGGTTGATTACGATAATCTAAACTAAACATCCCACATTTATATCTATTTCCCAAGCCCACCCTCGTCTCCCAAAGGCGAGGGTTTTTCATTTTCTTATTTTTTCCAATCCTGAAGCATTTCTTCCATATCGCCCAGGTAATAGGGTTTCTTATCCATTTTATTACCCATCGCAATCGCTTCTTCCATCACCTTGATCGCTTCAGGGCTTTTACCTTCTTTCTTCAGTATCCGGGCTTTAATGCTCAGATTAGAAAAATTCCTTTCCTCTGCGACGGACTCATTAATCCATTTCATTCCCTCATCCATAGCAACATCATTCTCAAGACAATACTCAGCGGCATTCCTTTTTTCTTTCCATCCTTTTGCTTTTCTGGCACCTTCTAACACGAATTTATCCGTCTCTACGCTTATCGGCAGGCTGACAGCAAAATCTTCCCAGTGCATTTCCAGATTTGCAAAATTTTTGCTCAGGTCTTTAAACGTATAGATTAACCATTCCTGGTGTTCCAGGTATTCTGGTTTAACTGTCAGGCGGAGAATATCATCTTCCTTTTTATAGCCTGAAGTTCCCCATAAGTCAGCATTTTTGTTTAACACAAGAATAGCGGCATTTTGTTTCCATTTCAATTGGATGAAAAAGCTATATTTTCCTGCCGGAATTTTCTTGTCTTTGATATTTACTTCTGTTGAGAATTCAATTGTTGTTGCATTATTGGCCCCGGCCCGCCAGAGTTCTTCAAAGGATACGACTTCTCCCCAGATCAAACGGCCTTTTACTCCAGGACGATGAAAGGTAACCGAAACATTTGTAATTCCAATCATTTGTGAAACGGTGGCACCCGGGCTGATAGGTGGGTATTCAGGCTGGGAGATGCTCTGGCTGGCGAAAATTAACAGCAGCGATAGAAGTAAAAGTGGATGATTTTTGTACATGATGACCTCTCTTTTTTAGAATAGTGATCAGAATAAAGTATCACAATTAAAAACTAGTGGTAACCTAAAGAATAATGTCTGAATTTAATAGTCTTCCGCGATTGAGTCAACTTGACAATCATTTTGCAGATGAATATATTAAAATATTCTGGCTAATCCGATCCCTCGGAATAATTTAATCTCAATTGTATCAATAAGTATCTTTTAAACGAGAATACTGAAATTAATATTCCAGGCTGTACCAGATAATGACAGGCTGTTTTTTTAAATATATTTTTGAATTAGAATTAAGAATACATACTAAACGCAGAGTGCGCTGAGTACGCGAAGAAAAGAAATAGTTATAACTTTTCGGAACTCTGCGCCGCCCGCCTATATTTGGCGGGGGCAGGAACTTTGCGTCTCTGCGTTAACTAAAGATTGTATGGACATAAAATGTCACGAAATTTAGTAGCAACTGTCATGGTAATGCTTTTTCCACTTTCTGTGTTTCCACAAATAATGGATAATTTTGATAAGTATTTTATTGATAAAACCATGCGTATCGATTATCATCATATTGGTGACACAGAAACGGAATTGATCACGGTTGATCAGATTTATCAATATGGTGTCTGGGCCGGAAGTCGGACTAAACTGCTGGATAAATTTAATCTGGGTCGTTATTATGCAAAGATTTTTGATACCCGGTCGGGGAAAATGATATTTTCAAAGGGATTTGACAGTTATTTTGGAGAATATAAGACCAGTGAGCCGGCATTTAAAGGCATAAAGAAAACGTTCCATGAATCCGTATTGATTCCGTATCCCAAAAATAGAATAATTTTTACTATTGAACGCCGGGATAAATTCAATGAATTGCATTTTCTCTTTTCAGATACACTGGATCCTGAGGCTACAGAAATCATTCGTCATGAATTCACTGACTCCGACGTCATGATAATAAAACCCCATACCAGCGGTGACCCTCATAAAAAGGTAGATGTGGTTATCCTTGCGGACGGATATACCGCGGAAGAAAACGAAAAATTTGTTTTAGATGCCAAAAATGTGGTTGAGGTGTTTTTTAAACAGGAACCCTATAAAAGTCGTGCCTCTGATTTCAATTTTTATGCTCTTTTAAAACCATCAATAGATAGTGGTATCGATGAACCGCGGGCGAGAATTTACAAACAGACCACGCTGAGTACTACCTTTAATTCAATGGGATCAGAAAGATATGTGCTGACAGAAGATAATAAATCCATGCGTGATCTGGCAGCACATGTGCCTTACGATGCGATTTATATTATGGTTAATCACAACCGCTATGGCGGTGGTGGAATTTATAATCTTTTTTGTACGTTTACGCTGGACAAGCAGTGGATGCCATACTTGTTTACTCATGAATTCGGCCATTCCTTTGCCGGACTGGCTGATGAGTATTACAGTTCACCTGTGGCCTATGCCGAGTTTTACCCCAGAGGGATTGAACCGCGGGAGCCAAATATTACTGCTCTGTTGGATGCGGATGATATTAAATGGAAATCTCTTTTAACGGAGAATGTTCCCATCCCAACGCCCTGGTCCAAGGCAGAGTATGATAGTATCAACTTTGCCTGGCAAAAATTAAGAAAAACTTTAAATTTGAGAACTGAAACATTAAAGCGTGAAAGAGCGTCAAAAGAAAAGATACGAGAGGCTGAACAAAAATATGCCGGAGAAAACAAAATAGCATCTGATAAGATGGTGGCAGTTATTCAGCGAGATCCTAACCGGGAAAAAGTGGGGACTTTTGAGGGCGCTGGTTATTCTTCAACCGGTCTCTATCGTTCGATGGCTGACTGTACTATGTTTTCCACAGGATTAAAACCATTTTGTGCTGCCTGTCGCCAGGGTATTAGCCGAATGATAGATCATTATATGGAACAATTGTGAGTAAAAATATAGGATTTAGGCAAAAGGCTAAAGGGCAAAGGGCAAAGGGAAGAATAAGAAAAAGCAGGAGTGAAAGATAAGGGCAAATGATTGAACCAAGACATGTCGTTGCTATTTTTGGAGGTGCCGTAGCCGGCTCTGAGGCAGCAAGTAAACTATGTGAAAAAGGTGTTCGCTGTGTGGTCTTTGAGCAGAACCCACTGCCCTATGGAAAAATTGAGAGCGGGCTGCCCAAATGGCATGTGAAATTACGTGACCGGGAAGAGGCAAAAATAGATAGTAAACTTACTCACCCACTGGTCAGTTTTGTACCTATGGTAAAACTGGGAAAAGACCTGGATTTTACTACATTATTAGATGAGTGGGGATTTAGTGTCATTCTTCTGGCTACGGGAGCCTGGAAAGACAGACCCTTATCTCCGGAGGGAATCGATAGATTTTTAAATCATGGTTTTTATTATCAAAACGCTTTTGTTTCCTGGTTTAATAAAAACCATGATCCCAGATTTGATGACCCAAACTACCATGTTGCTGATAACGCTATAATTATTGGCGGAGGGCTGGCTTCCATTGATGTAGCTAAAATAGTAATGATTGAAACATTTAGAAAGGCTCTTGAAAAGGAGGGGGTAACCGCTAATGTTCTGGATATTGAGAAGAAAGGGATACCCGCAATATTGGAAGACCTGGGTATGACTTTTGACGAGCTTCAATTAAAAGGTTGCACCCTCTACTACCGGCGGCAGCTTACTGATATGCCCCTCAGCAGCCTGCCTGAAAACCCATCGGAAAGAGATTTTGAAACAGCTCATCGTGTCCGTCAAAAAATTATGGATAATGTTCAAAAAAAGTTTTTGTTTCGTTTTGCCGGATGTCATCAGCCTGTCAGGATTATATCTGAAGGCGATTTGCTGAAGGGACTCGTTTTTCAAAAAACTGAAATCATAGATGGAAATTTGCATATAAAGCCGGATAGTGAATATCCGGTTAGTAGCCCGCTAATCATTTCTGCTATCGGAAGTAGGCCTGAATCTATCAGTGGATTAGCCTATTCCGGGCAATCCTTTGAAATTGAGAATCAGGATTCAGGCCAGTTAAAAGGATTTGAAAATGTTTTTGCCCTGGGAAATGCTGTCACCGGCCGCGGGAATATTAAGGAGTCTCAATTACATGGCCGACGTGTATCGGAGCAGGTGATCGATGAGTTTCTTGCCTGGCAGCCGGAAGATTACGAGGAAATCTTTAACAGGGCAATTGAAAATGCAGACAGGAAAGTTGAAATGATCGGCGACCAGCTTCAAAAGTGTGATGTACTATCAAAAGAAAAAGTGGAAGAAATTCTCACCCGGGTTAATATTTTACAGGAGAAGGTTGGCTATAACCAAGATTATATAGCCTGGATAGGAAAACATTTACCGCTGCGACTGGAAAATATGATTGAGGCAGAATCCGGGTAAAAACTAAAAGAATCGCATGAAATTGATTTCCTAGTTGCGAAACACACTTCTTTCGATTATATTCGTAATAATTGGTGCCTGAACCTGAGAAATAAATCTTTCAAATACATATAGATCGTTAGAGAATATCTGTTTTAAAAACCTGACCGGCGCTAAAGCCGATATTGTTTATACATAATTACGAGAAAAACGGATGACGGCTCCACCAATTGAAATTGGTAGTTTGCTTAAGTATATAGTCGAAAATAAAGACATAAAGTCTAATCTGAATATTGATCAGACCTGCACTATTAATGCAGGTGATCCCAAACCACTGATCAAAATTATTAATTATTTGATAAACTATTTAAATCAGATAAGCGAAGGTGTTATTGATATTTCTTTGAAAGATCAATCGGACGGCTGTCTTCTTTGCTTCATTATTTCAACCAATAATAATCAACTTCCCCCTATCAGTAACAATCTTAACAATGCCTTGAAGACATTTAATGCTGCTATGCGTATTGTGTTTGAAGAAGGAAAGTATGCCCAGATTTTGATTAACTTTTGTGATGGGCATGTTCCGGATCAGGTAATTATTGAAGTTTAACTTAATATGTGGTTTAGTATTTGTTTTGAAAGTAAATCTGCACCGGATGATCAGAATTTTTGAAGATCATCTTTTTATTTTTAATAAGTAATTTGGAGGATTTGAATTATGTCTGAGCGCGAGACCGGCGTTGTCAAATGGTTTGACATTAAAAAGGGATTCGGCTTCATTACACGTGAAGCAGGAAATGATGTATTCGTCCATTACAGTTCGATTCAGGGCGATGAATTTAGAAAACTGGAAGAAGGACAAAAAGTTACCTTTGTTGTGAGTGAAACTGACAAAGGGCTGCAGGCTCAGGAAGTTGCTTTAGACGAGGGCTAAGATTTTAGTCCGTTTTACCAAAAAATTCGCTATTTAAATACAAAAAAGAACCTAAAAGTTTCTTTCAATTAGTCGTAATTTCTGCCAGGGATTTTATCTGGTCGCATAGATTCTGTATGTATCAGAATTTTTTCTATTGTTCGGCTATTCAGTGGATGCTAATGTATTACTAATGAACCATTTTGTTTCAAGATATTATTTTAAAGGGTGCAAATACCGTAATATTAGGATTTGCACCTGATGAAACAACCCGTTCATGAACCATTAATTTGAAACAATTTGGAACGGATTTCACCCCATTTTTATACCCAATTTCTCTATCACATCAAATCACAATCCTATACCATTCAATGGCTATTACCTATAACGAATATTTTAGGTCTAAGAAATGTAATAACAATAGGATGCGACCTCGGAAAATATCACAAAATTACATATTTTATTTTTTTTATAAATCAGTAACAGATGGCACCATATTTGCATTAATTGAGTGTATATCTTTATAAAAAATAGCAACGTACGTTAGTTTTTTTTGGGTGACATTGTGAATTTAATATCTTGCGATGCAGTCTGTTTTCTTTTCTTGTTTTATATGGAAAGGAATCGGATTTAATATGGAATTCAACTAATAAAAGGAGTTGAAATGAGTAAGCAAAATCGTCGCGATTTTCTGAAGATTGCAACAGCTGTTGCAGCTTCTTCAATTATGACAGACAAAGCCCGTGCTGCGCCCCAGAATATTCTTTCTGATGACAGATCCGGCGTTCTTGTTGATACAACGCTGTGTATTGGATGCAGAAAGTGCGAATATGTTTGTAAAATGGCCCATAATATAGAAACAAGCGGACCGGAGACTTATGACGATCGTGATGTCTTTCAATCAATGCGTCGGCCGGATGATCAGAATTTAACGGTAGTCAACGCCTATGAAAATGCTGATGACCCTGGAAAACCGGTAACGGTAAAAGTTCAATGTATGCATTGTGATGAGCCTGCCTGTCTTTCAGCATGTATTGTTGGTGCTTTTAGTAAAGATGAGTCCGGCATTGTATCCTGGGATGAAAGTAAATGTATCGGGTGCCGGTATTGTATAATTGCCTGTCCATTCCAGATCCCTGCTTATGAATACTCCAAGGCACTTGAACCAAAAGTTATGAAATGTGATTGGTGTGTCGACCGACAGGAAAAAGGCGAATTACCGGCATGTGTTGATATCTGTCCTGTTGAGGCCCTTCTCTTCGGGAAACGGTCGTCATTAATACAGGTGGCAAAAGAAAGAATCAGGAAGAATCCGGAAAGATATTTTAATCACATTTATGGTGAAACGGAGGTGGGCGGTACATCCTGGCTATATTTAGCCGGGCAGGATTTTCAAAACCTGGATTTTCCCAAACTAAGTAATGATCCCGCACCAGGGGTCTCTGAAGCCATACAGCATGGTGTGTTCGCATATTTTGTACCCCCAATGGCTCTTTACGCTTTATTAGGTGGTGTGATGTGGATAACAAAAAATAATTCGAATAATGAAGAGGAATAGGTGCGATTATGGATGAATATGTTAAACCTGAACCGATGACAAAAAAGTTTCTTACCCCCGGTGTGCTGCTTCTGATATTACTAGCTCTAAATGGTCTGGCATTCTTAGCCGGTCGCTTTATATTTGGAATTGGCGCTATCACAAATCTTGATAACCAGTATCCCTGGGGTATATGGATTGCTATCGATGTGGCTACCGGTGTTGCATTAGCAGCCGGTGGATTTACCACCGCGGCCCTCGGTCATATTATGCACCGGGATAAATATGAAGTTATTATCAGACCGGCATTATTAACTGCAATGCTGGGATATACATTTGTTGGAATGAGTGTATGCATTGACCTGGGAAGGTATTATTCCATCTGGCATGTGATGCTGCCAAGTATGTGGAACGGAAATTCAGCCTTGTTCGAGGTTGGCATGTGTGTCATGGTTTATCTTACGGTCCTGTATATTGAATTTTTACCGATAGTTACGGAACGGTTTATCGGGAAGGTGAATTTACCCAGAGTTCTCGCGGTTTTAAATAGACCCATCGATCGGTTTCTGCGCTTTCTCGACTCTCAACTATCAAAGACCATGTTTATATTTATAATTTTAGGTGTGGTTTTATCCTGTCTTCATCAATCCTCTCTGGGAACTCTGATGGTAATCGCCGGATCTAAAATGCATCCATTATGGCAGACACCAATAATACCATTATTATTTTTACTCTCGGCGATATCCGTTGGGTTTCCTATGGTGATCATAGAATCAATAATATCTTCACGGTCCTTTAACCTCAAACCGGAAACAGGTGTGCTTTCCCTTCTGGGCAGGATGCTTGGGCCGTTATTAGCCATATATCTGGCCTTTAAAATTGGAGATATGTTTGTGCGGGAAACTTTTGTCTATTTAACAGAGGTAAGCCTGGAAAGTTTTATGTTTCTGCTCGAATTACTCATTGGTGTAATCATACCAATGCGTATCTTTTTCTCTCCAAAAGCATTGAGGTCACCCGGTTGGCTATTTACCGGTTCAATACTGGTGGTGATCGGGGTAGTCCTAAACCGGATTAATGCATTCCTGATAGCCTATACACCGCTATACGCCACGGATTCGTATTTTCCTTCTTTTGGTGAAATTTCGGTAACGCTTGGATTAATTGCTATTGAGATACTTTTATACAGGCTTTTTGTGAAAGTATTTCCCATAATAAGTATACCCGATAAATCACTCCTCCCCAAAACCAAATATGCGATAAAAGGAATGTCATAATGAAAAAAATAGTTGTTTTACTATTATTGATGATAGTATCCCTTGCGGCAGTTCTGAGCGCGCAGACCGAGAGCGGAACGGAGATGCATAAAAAAGTGCTTGAATGTAAGGTCTGTCATAAATGTGAAAATCCAACCCCTGAGAGTCCTTGTTTACGCACCTGTCCCCGTTTTGCTTCAGCCGACCCTGATGCGACAGCAGAGGACGGGCCGGATATAATAATTATAGATATACTATCTGACTTATACGTCCCGGTGGTTTTTTCTCACCAATTGCATGCTGAGATGTCCGGGTTTTCTGGTGGATGCCAGATTTGTCATCATCATAATCCTTCGGGCGAAATTCTTCTGTGTGAAGAATGTCATCCGGTCTCAGCAAAAAATTCAGAATTAAGAAGACCAAGTCTGAAAGGGGCCTATCACCGGCAATGTCTTGGCTGTCATCGTGAATGGAGCCATGATACTAAGTGTGCAATTTGCCATGCCTTGAAAAGCAGTCTCAGAGAAAGTGATGATCTTCAAGATGATACAGATATAATAGGTGTGGAACATCCCTTAATTCCGGAGCCTGATAAGATTATCTACGAAACCGATTCAGAGGAAGGAGAACTTGTTACATTCTATCATGGTGAACACGTTAATCTATTTGAATTTAAATGTGTTGACTGCCACAAAAAAGAGAACTGCCGTAAATGTCATGATATGGCTGCAGCACGTTCAACAGTGATGACAAAGTCAGCGACATCTGTAACTGTTGAAAATGAAGAAAAAAACAGGCATCAACGATGTTTTACCTGTCATGAAGAAACGAAATGCAAAGTTTGTCACTCGCAGGTTGAGAAAGGGCGGTTTAATCATCTTGTAAGCTCAGGTTGGACACTAAGTCAATTCCATCAAAAATTGTCTTGCCGTAATTGCCATGCAGGAATGAATAAATCAAAAAAACTCAATAGAAAATGTTCGACCTGTCATGCTGATTGGAATCCTGAAAACTTTAAACATGGGATTACAGGATTGATTCTCGATGAAAATCATTTTGAGAACGACTGTGAGGAATGTCATAAAGAGCAAAACTATACCGCAAGCCCTTCCTGTGACAATTGTCATGATGAAGAAATTTCGTTTCCCCAAAATATACCAGGGGAGCGGAGAAAATAAATTATCAGTACATAAAATTCATGAATTATCCAGGTTAGCAATTAGAAGGATTTAGATAGAAGATGCGAAAAAAAATCGGTTTAAAATTAATATTTGTAGTTGGTCTGACAGCTTTTACAATTATTGGAATTTACACCTATATTAATATTCAATCGCAGAGTACGGTTTTATTAACTGAAATGGAAAGACACGCCAATCAGCTGAGTGAGACACTTAAAAATAGTATACATCACGAAATGCTGAGCTACCGTCCAGATCATATACAGGAGTCATTGTCAAATATTTCGGAAGATCCCTGTCTGCGTGAAATACGTATCCTGAACAAAGAAGGCAGAATTAAATATTCTACAACCGAAACTGAAATAGGACAGATGGTTGATAAAAAGGTCGAAAGCTGTTATGCCTGTCATGAGGAAGATCATCCTCTGGAACGGTTACCTATTCAAAAAAGAACACGTATTTTTACTTCCGCCAATGATTCTATAAGGGCAATCGGTATTATAAATCCTATTTACAATGAGCCTTCCTGCTGGCAAGCCTCCTGTCACGCCCATTCATCTGAGCAAACCGTACTGGGAGTTCTGGATGTAACGCTTTGTCTCAAGGAGGTTGACGAACAGATATACAAGAGTAAGGTGAGGGCCGGTATATTTGCGATCATCGCTATTTTTGCTATCAGTATATTGATTGGAATTTTTGTTAAAAAATGGGTCGACACACCTGTAAATATGCTTTTAGAGGCGACAAAACAGGTGGCTGCCGGCAATTTGAATTATACGATCGATAATTTAGGAGATGATGAACTGGGGTTATTGGCCAAATCATTTAATAATATGACCAGGAAGATGGTAGAGGCAAGACAGCAATTGTTTCAATCGGATAAGATGGCTTCATTAGGAAGGCTGGCCGCAGGAGTGGCACATGAAATTAACAATCCGTTAACAGGCGTATTGACCTATAGTAGTTTTCTGCAAAAAAGAGCGAAAAATATGCCGGATATTAAAGAGGACCTGAATGTTATTGTTCGTGAAACATTACGGTGCAGAGAAATCGTAAAAGGATTGCTTGACTTTGCCCGTCAGTCCATACCTAAAAAACAAAAAGCAGATATAAATGAAATTATCTGCAGAGCGATTCAGGTGGTGGAAAATCAACTTAACCTGAAGAATATTAAAATCTCTACTTCCCTAGATGATTCCATTTCCCCCGTGATTGTCGACGCCAATCAAATTCAGCAGACTTTTATCAACCTATTAGTAAATGCCGGTGATGCCATAGGTTCTGACGGTGGGGAGATCACCATTTCATCATCCGTGTTGCGCCTGTCGCTATTCGGAAACCAGCAGATAAAAAGAGCAACCTGTCCCAAAAATCACTCGTTAATCGATAATGAAAGTAAAATTGACGGATCACCATCCATTAGGATTAACGCCACGTCTAATGGTCATGAAGGTGTAATCCATATTGACCCCATCTATGGCGGGGATCATCATCAATATAGTATCCCTTATCTTAAAAGTGAGATCACGCAAATGTCATGCCCAGAATGTCATATCTCACTAATTGACGAATCCATACGCTGTCCCCGGTGCAATGCTCCTGTTTATTCAATTGTGATTCCATCGCAGGGTGTTCTCGAGGGGTGTACACATTATGGATGTAATTGGCAGCGCTGGGACGTGATTGATGCTATTGGAGCCCTTGAGTATGTTGAAAGTCGGGTGGCTGATAATGGATGCGGCATATCGGAAGAATCTCTCGAAAAAATCTTTGAGCCTTTTTATACGACGAAGGGGCAGAGTGGAACCGGGCTTGGTTTGTCTGTCATTTGGGGTATTGTGGATAATCATGGTGGAAACATTGCTGTTGAAAGTGAGGTTGGTAAAGGGACAACCTTTATTTTAAGGATCCCTGTAACACAACAGGTCTAATTTTGTTCACCGATGTGGGCGGTGTAAAATTGATCTATGTTATGTATAAACAACCCCCTAACCCCCTTTATTAAGGGGGAATAGATTTTGCTTCAGTGAATAGAAAAATACATTTTCAATAAAAATGACCTTTTCTGCAACAGCCTGAGATGCAGGGCGGAATAAGGGGAAACTTTATTTTCGCTATTTGATAAATCTAAGATTCATGAATTAACCAGGATAATAAAAGTGGTAAAAAATGAAAAAACATTTTGATGTGATGGTTATCGACGATGAGCAGGTTATCCTCGATGCGGTGCAGCGTATCTGTGGAGCGGAAGCATATACCGTTGACACAATTTTAGAGGCAGGCAGTGCATTAGAAAAGATTAAAAAAAATGGATATCGTCTTATTCTATGTGATTTGATGTTGCCTGATATCGACGGGTTTGAATTCCTTGAAAAGTTGCAGGAGTATAATACTGATATTCCGGTTATAATTACATCCGGATATTCAACCATGGAAAATGCGGTAAGATCTCTTAATAAGGGGGCGATAGATTTTATCCCTAAACCCTTTACGGCAGATGAGTTATGCAGTGCCATAATACGAGGATTAAAATATATGGAAATAAAAACATCTGATCAGAAAAAAAATACAGGATCAGTCACCTATGTACCTTGTCCACCAAAATATTCCCGTCTTGGATATACAACCTGGATTTCTAAGGATTTTCAAGGCTCTATTATTGTTGGGGTTACTGATTTATTCATAAAAACGATACAATCAGTAAAAAATATTGAGATGTTACCAGCCCAAGGTGAATTGATACAGGGTTCCTATTGTGCAAGTATGATTTCCCAGGAAGATTGTAAACACTCTATACTGGCACCTTTATCAGGTAAGATTCTGGAAAATAATAAGGAACTGATAAAGCAAAGTACACTCTTGGAGAAGGATCCTTATTTTAGAGGGTGGATATATCGAATCATACCATCTGATTATAATTATGAAATTAAGAATCTCACATCCTGCCAGGTGGAAATGCTATAATAATATAGTCTGAAAAATTGTATGAATAAAATTGAAACGAGTAATAGATTGATAATATAATTTGCAGTATTATTTTTAATTTAAAAGGAGAATAAAATGGAGTTTTTGATCATCGCTGTAATTATCTTTATTATTGTTGATTTAAGTATAAGGTTTTCGCTCAAACGATTTAAAGAAAATAAAGAGAAAAAGGAACGCGCCTCCGCGCTGGAGGAGGGATTAAAACTTGACTTTGCCGGCGAAGCGACAACCCTGAAGCGGGTTGAGGTTGAAAATCCAAAAGCAAGAATCCTCTGTGTTGATGACGAACAAATCATCCTGGATAGCTTTCGAAAGATATTGGTTTTAGATGGGTATTCGGTGGATACGGTTGAAAAAGGCAAAGAAGCAATAAGGTTGGTCGGTACAAACCACTATGACTTTGTGTATGTGGATATAAAAATGCCGGAGATGGATGGTGTGGAGGTCACAAAGCAAATAAAACATATCCGGCCGGATATTGATGTGGTTATTATTACTGGTTTCGCTTCGGTAAAAACCGCGGTTGCTACGATGAAACATGGGGCCATGGATTATATCGAGAAGCCATTAACGGAAGATGAATTACTTGCGTTTACGAAAAAAAGTCTGGCCGCCAGGAATGAAAGTATTAAGAGGAAGTTAGGCCCCTCGGTTCATATTGCTCAAATGCCGGAACTTGATAACCGGAAACTAGATGAATTCTTAATACCCGGTGGTGTTTTTATTAGTGACGGGCATTGTTGGGTGGGTTTAAATGAGGATGGAACTGCAAAAATTGGTATTGATGATTTTGCCAAAAAGATGATCGGTGGTATTGATGATATCGAACCGCCCAATCTGGGAAGAACAATCAAAAAAGGTGAACCCATATTCAGTCTGAAAATTGGCCTGAGAACCATCCCTTTCCTGGCCCCGATAAGTGGAAAGATTATTAAAGTAAATTCGACTCTTCTGAATAATATTGATAGCCTTGAAATCAGTGCTTATAATAAGAATTGGATATGTTTGCTTGATACCGAGAATATTGACACAGAGCTAGAAGATCTGAAGATAGGTAAGAGTGCTGTAACCTTTATTCAGGACGAGATTGAAAATTGTCAGACCAATTTTAAATCAATTGTTGCGGAGAGAAAACGAGATAAAAAGCTGGCCGGTAATGATGGTTTCTGTTTTGGAAAGATCCGCGAATTGACTGACAAAGAGTGGAAAAAAACCATAAGCAGATTTTTTAATAAATAAACACATTAAAATATCAAGAGACTCTTTCAAATGACATGAGATACATCCTAAAAGCGACACGACCAGGCCAGGCGTGTCGCTTTTCTTTCTTCAAGAGATGTAAATATTTACAACATATTCTTACATCTCTTATCCATGAGTACTTGTTTAAATGCATAGCGCAGCACGAAGCTGCTCCCTACAAAGGAGTCCCTTTAAGAGAAGGAGTTCTCTCTGGACAAACAGATGGAATTTTCTCCTCTGCCATTCCGTAGGAATCTTCCTGCTTGTCGAAATTGAATCTGCACGTGGGAAGATCCTTCCAGAATGACATTTAAATTGTGCTAATCTCCCAAGGCGATCCGCTAGGCGGAAAGAGCAAAGTCCTTGGTGACAATAGTATAAAAGACATCCCCTTAAAAACAACGTATAATAATACCACAGTACGCTAGATATATCAGCACACCTAACCTTATATATAACAATATCTTATAATAATACCCTGAAAAAGTGTTGCATAAACAAACAATAGAGGCTTTTTTGGTGTTTTGGAATTAATGTCCATAACCTTAATATTCACAATTGTTTAGGAGTGAGTATTTTATGATAAAATTTCTGGCATGCAATTTGAGGTATAAGATTGTGATTGATAATTCTTAAATAACAACCTAGGAGGAAAGCATGGTCTTAATATTAGTTCTGCTAACTGTCGGCATTTTCCTCGCAGTTGATTATGTGCTTAGGAGGGAAGATAGGGCAATTAAAGAAATTGGAAAAGAAAAAAGATCGCCAATTTTTCTAACTCCGGAAAAATCACTCAGACCGATTACCACGGGAGCGCAACGCTTGTTTCATCTGAGTCATTCCTGGGCACAACCAATTGATGAGGACTATGTGTATGTTGGATTTGATAATTTTATAAGTAATCTTTATTCAGCAGATGTGAGGGTTGATGATTTACCATTAATTGGTACTCATATACCCCAGGGTACAAAAATCTGGGATGTCGGGATGGTAAACCATATGGTTCAGCAACTTTCTCCGCTTTCCGGATCAGTAGTTGATATCAATCCGGCTTGTAAAATGAATTTACCTCTATCATCAGAAGACGTCGAAAAATCCTGGATATTAAAATTAAAAGCTGATGATCTGGACAGGGATTCTCACAATCTGATGAAACAATCGCAGGCAAAAATGATGAATACCTCTTTGAATGATGAACTTTTTATGTTCGCTCAAAAGGAACATTATCTGAATGATGGTGGAAAGATTGATCCTGTCTATATTGAAAAAATGCCGGATGAAGATTGGATAGAATTAGTTAATAAGTTTTTCCCCTATCAGCAATCTTCTTAATAAAACGAGGGAGGTGACACCGGAACGTTTTCCCGCCCGAGGGGGACTCAGCGTGACAGCATCGCATCATCTTGAGTCACGAAAATCGGGAAAAGATGTGGATCAGCTGACAGGAAATTAGAACATTGTCGAAAAATAGAATTGTGAATGAAGATCATTAAAATAATACTAATAAGATAGAGAAAGGAACAGTGTATGGATCGGAGAAGTTTTGTAAAGACTTTAGGTGTCATGGGCGCCTCTACACTTCCGGGTCAATCGCTGAGGGCTGAGGATATGCAGGACGAAAAAGAGTTCGTCAGCATTCTTGTTGATACGACCCGCTGTGTTGGCTGTCAATCATGTACCGAAGCTTGTACAGAGGCAAATAATTTGTCTGAGCCGGATTTGGATGCTATTGATGAAGGAAAAATTAGAAATACTTCTGATAAACAATGGACATTAATTAATCGATTTGAAGTAGATGATGAAGAAATATTCGTAAAAAAACAATGTATGCATTGCAATCAGCCTGCCTGTGCCGCTGCATGTCCAACCAAGGCATTACTTAAAACAGAGGAGGGTCCGGTCATCTGGCGTGCTGATAAGTGTATGGGTTGCCGCTTTTGCATGATCTCTTGTCCCTTTGAGATGCCTAAATTTGAGTTCGACAGTCCAATCCCTAAGATACAGAAATGTCGCATGTGTTTTGAGCGACTTCAGGAAGGTGAAATCCCGGCATGTGTGGAGGCATGTCCGGAGGAAGCTCTCGTTTTTGGCAAAAGAAGGGAACTCATTGATGAAGCAAGAGGAAGAATCTATAAAAACCCGGATCAATATATTCATCAGATATATGGTGACGAAGAAGTCGGGGGGACAGGGTATCTTTATTTGTCCGCGGTGCCATTTGAAAAACTCGGATTCAGAACCGACCTGGGATCAACCCCATATCCTGAATATACCAAAACATTCCTGTATAGTGTACCAGCGGTATTAACTCTGTTTCCGGCATTTCTATTGGCGATTAATAATGCCGTTAAAAAGGAAGATGACAGTTCAGGGGAGGAGGTTACTCATGGATAACAGCGCAGGCAATCTGGTCTTACTTAAAAATGAAAGTAAAAGATTCTTTAAGTTCTTCCTCAGCGAATTAAAACCAAAAGGAAAAATAATTACCCCTTTTAATATCATTTCAGCTCTGATCATAATTGTCGGTGTGGTTCTGATTGTTATCCGTTTTGCGAAAGGTTTGGGTTCGGTAACTAATTTGAACCAGGAATTTCCATGGGGAATATGGATCGGTTTTGATGTGGTTACGGGTGTGGCGTTCGCCGGAGGAGCGTATGTTATCACCTTTATGGTCTATATCCTCAAAATGGACAAGTATCACTCTATTGTCAGGATAACGGTCTTAAATGGTTTCCTGGCCTATGTTTTTTATGCCGGTGCTTTATTGCTGGATCTTGGCCGACCCTGGAATGTAATTAATCCGATAATTGGAAATTCATTCGGCGTCAGTTCAGTCATGTTTTTAGTTGCCTGGCATTTTATGCTCTATATGATGGCTGAGTTTTTGGAATTTTCCCCGGCGATAGCAGAGTGGCTGGGATGGAAAAAAGTGAGAAAAATCCTTGGATCCATGACCCTTGCGGCGGTTATCTTTGGCATCACTCTTTCCACATTGCATCAATCCGGATTAGGAGCCCTCTTTCTGATGGCCAAAAGTAAAATTCATCCCTTATGGTACTCAGAATTTATCCCAATCCTGTTTTTTGTTTCCAGCATTTTTGCCGGGCTCTCGATGGTAATATTTGAAGGAAGTATCAGTCATAAGGTGTTCAGGGATCGTTTGAGTGCAAAAAATAGTGCCTCCCATAATGACATTGTTTTAGGATTGGCAAAAATATGTGCAGGAACAATGTTCGTTTATTTTTTCCTGAAACTTCTTGTATTTATCCACGAGCATAACTGGGTTTATTTAAATACATCATGGGGATATTGGTTCATGTTGGAAATTGTCGGATTTGTACTTATTCCATTCCGTTTATATGTCCATGCTGTGAAATTCAAAAATATTAATGCCGTAAAAATAGCTTCTGTCCTGACATTGGTGGGAATTCTGCTCAATCGTTTGAATATTTCGGTAATTGCCTTTAACTGGCAGATTGCGGAGAGGTATGTACCGACCTGGATGGAAATATGGATTACACTTACCGTTATCTGTGTAGAAATAATTGTTTTACGGTGGATCGTAATCCGGATGCCAATATTAAGTGATCCCCCTGCCTGGGCAAGTGATAAAAAAGAAGATCAGATCAAGAAAATATATTTGGTAAAAGAAACAGCTAATAAGAATAAAAAGAAAGAAGAGGTGGAAGAATGGAAGGTTTCAAGTATGTAGATATTTTTGCTACCAAGGGTGTTGAATATCTGGTGGCAATCACTTTTTTAATTATGCTCATATATTTCTGGCGCTGGTTGAACCAATCATCAAAAAAAGATGCTGTACAAGCAGTTCCTCATACCAATCGTGTCTCATTAGTTGACTGGTTTAAAATGGATGATAGTCTTTATTATCATCAGGGTCACAGCTGGGCACGACCTGAAAAGGATGGTATGATCCGGGTTGGGATCGATGATTTTGCCCAGAAACTTCTCGGGAAACCGGCAAAATTAAGTTTACCTTCGGTGGGTACAACCCTGCAACAGGGTAAAAATGGATTTAAACTACATATTGACGGAAAAAAAATTGATATTTTGTCGCCGGTTAATGGAGAAGTTGTGGCTGTAAATGACAAAGTGATCCAAACCCCCGATTTACTCAACAAAAATCCCTATGACGAGGGATGGTTATTAGAGGTAAAGTCTGAAAAAACAGAATCAAACATAAAAAATCTGCTAAAAGGTAAAATCGCCCGTGCCTGGATTGAAGATACTGTGGATAAACTAAGCAGGCGTATCAGCGGCAATTATGGTGTGGTATTACAGGATGGCGGTACGATAACCAATGGTTTTATAAAAGAACTCGCTCCCGATAACTGGGAACAGGTTGCCGGGGAATTTTTTCTAACCAATGATATGTGAATTAATCAGAAGTGAGGGATCATTCCATTGAGTAGAGACGTGATTATTCGCGTCTCTACTCAATCTTTATTATGTCACTCTGAATTCTTTAATATGTCTCCTGAATTTTTTAATATGTCATCCTGAGCGGAGTCGAAGGGTGCATTTTTTTATATTCCAGAATATCTCAGAGGTCAAAGATTTAAATATAAGAATAGTGGCAGAGATCCGTAATAATTTTTTTGATTCTTTAAATAATTTGTTATCTTATTCTCAAATGCTAAAATGGTAATCCTATGAGATTTTTTAATCTTCTCAGCTTTCGTCTCTTCGCTCTGATCTTCCTGATCCTCACCGTCTTGAGTATTGGTTTTTCTCTTTATTTTATTTCAATTGAATCCGCGCAATATGAAGAGATAGCCAGGCAGTGCGCTCAGCGAACCAGTGATATCATCGCTAATTCGACCAGGAATGCGATGATTCTCAATCAAAAAGAAAGCGCTTATGAGATCATGAAGTCGGTTGCTAAGCAGGAGGCGATAAAAGAGATATGTCTATATGCTAAGAATGGTGTTATCATATTTTCCACAAATGAAGAGGAGATTGGAGAAAAGGTGGGGATGACCAACCGGGCCTGTTCACCCTGCCATACACCTGCCGGAGAGCTAAAAGAAGAGCCATCTGAAAGCTGGCATCAAATATTTATTAATGAAAACGGATCCCGTACCCTCGGATTTCTCAGGCCGATTAAAAACGAACAAAGCTGTTATATATCAAGTTGTCATTACCATAAGGCTGATGTATCTTATTTGGGGGTTCTCTGTGTTGCAATGTCACTGGAACAGATGGATATATTGCTTGAAGAAAACCAGGCTAGGATGATATCAACAAATATCGCCATTACGATTATTCTTGGTCTGATCACAGGTGTTTTTTTATGGATGGGTGTTCATGTGCCGGTAAAAAAACTTATTACCGGCACAAGGGAAGTCTCCAGTGGTAATCTCGACTATACGATTAAAACTACCGGAAAAGACGAGATGGGGATTCTTGCTCGTTCATTTAATGTGATGACCGCGGATTTGCGTAAAGCTAAGGACGAGATCACTGAGTGGTCAAATCAGTTAGAAAGCAGAGTGAAGGAAAAATCACTAGAATTGGAAAAAACTCAGGACCGAAATTTACAAATAGAAAAAATGGCCTCACTGGGTCAGCTCTCAGCTACTGTTGCGCATGAACTAAACAATCCGATGGCCGGTATACTCACCTATAGCAAACTGATTCAAAAAAAATTAAATAAAGACCAGATTACAGAGGAAGAAAAGTCATCTATCCTAAAACATTTAAAAATGATTGAAACCGAAAGTGCCCGAAGCGGAAATATTGTCAAAAATATGCTATTATTTTCCCGTCAGGAGGCAATCGATATAAAACCGGAACAGATCAATTCAATTATTGAATCCTCTCTGGATTTAATTGATCATCATTTGAAACTAAACAATATTCATCTTGAAAAAGATTTTGGCAAAGATCTTCCCCTTGTCAACGTAGATGAAAATCAGATAAAACAAGCCCTTCTGGCTTTGTATGTCAATGCGGTAGAAGCTATGGAGAATGAAGGTACGCTCACTGTGAGAACAAGATGGATGCGATCCGGACATCATGTATCAATATTCGTACAGGATACGGGTAAAGGCATTCCGGAAAGTGTAAAATCACAAATATTTGAACCCTTCTTTACTACAAAAAATGCAGTCAAAGGAGTTGGCCTTGGATTGGCATCGGTCTATGCGATTATTCAAAAACATAAAGGTGAGATCAGCGTCGAATCAGAAGCAGAACAAGGTAGTATATTTGAAATAAAATTATTTCTATGAAAAAGCGGGACATCAATAGCATGACTGAGAAAAATTTAAAAATATTAATTGTTGATGATGAAGAAATCGTCCGCGAATCATTATCAGAATGGTTCCGTGAAGATGGATATGAGGTCGAAACTGCAAAAGACGCTGTCAGTGCATTAAATAAATTAGGGGTAAAGCGGTTTGATATCTTTCTCCTGGATATCAAGATGCCCGGTATGGATGGTATGGAACTGCACCGTCGTATCCGCGATATCGATAAATATGCTGTAGTGATCATGATTACTGCTTTCGCGGCTGTTGATACGGCTGTGCAGGCATTAAAGGATGGCGCTTATGATTATATTACCAAACCATTTGACCCTGATAATCTAAGCCATTTATTGCGTAATGCAGCCAAACAACGGCGTCTAGCGGTAGAAAATATCGGTCTGAAGGGAAGTCTGGAAGCATTGACAGAACCACCAAAAATTATCGGTGTAAGCCAACATATTCGTGAGGTAAAAGATTTAATCGACACGGTAGCTAAAACGGCCACTACCGTCATGATTCGAGGGGAGAGTGGAACGGGAAAAGAGTTAGTTGCCCAGGCCATCCACGTCCAGAGTGATCGTCGATTTTTCCCTATGGTGACGGTAAATTGCGGAGCTTTATCGGAAACTTTACTTGAGAGTGAACTTTTTGGGCATGAAAAAGGTGCATTTACCGGAGCCTTATACCGGCGTAAGGGTAAACTTGAAATAGCCAGCGGGGGCACACTGTTTCTTGATGAAATAGGTACTATCGGTACTAAAACCCAAATTGATCTTCTGCGAGCGATAGAAACCAGAGAGTTTTCACGACTTGGGGGCAATGAGGTCGTTAAAAGTGATTTCCGTATCATTTGTGCTACTAATAAAAATTTGGAAGATTCAGTTAAAAATGGTGAATTCCGGGAGGATTTGTATTACAGACTCCAGGTGTATACGATCCAGATAAAACCCTTGCGGGAGCGTCCTGAAGATATACCTGAATTGATTCCCTTTTTTATAGACAGATATCGTGTAAAGATGAATAAACAGGTCAAAGGTGTTGATCCGCGCTCTCTTGAGATGTTAATAAAATACAGTTGGCCTGGAAATATACGTGAACTGGAAAATGCGATAGAACGCGCGATGGTTGTCACTAAGAAAAATGTCCTTACGCCTGAAGATTTCAATCTGAATGATGGGGAAGTAAAACTGTCATACAGCACGGATCTTTCTATGGAAAGTGTCGAAAAGGCTCACCTTCTTCGTGTTCTTGAAAAGAACCGCTGGAATATTTCCAGTTCTGCCAAGATTCTGAGGATAGACCGCGTGACCATCTATAAGAAATTAGAAAAGTACGGTATAAAACGTCCCCAAAATGCCTGAGCTGAACATTTTTTGTCTTCATTTTGATGAATGCAATCTGCTACCTCAGATTACCGACGTCCTTCAAGGGATTCTTGCTTTACCGATAAAACCGGAAAAGGTAGATCCGGATTTACAGATGTATTATAATCCGGAGAGATCTCAATATGATGCAGCAGGTATTCTTGCCGGATTTGAAGATGAAAACAGCAAGGAAAAAACTATTCTTCTGACCAGCCTCGACCTGTATATCCCTATTTTTACTTTCGTTTTTGGACTTGCCAAATTGAATGGTGCAACCGGAATTGTATCCGCACACCGGCTGAAGAATGAATTTTATGGTTTGCCGCCAGATGAGAAATTGTTGGCGGAAAGGGTGATAAAAGAGGTGGTTCACGAACTAGGCCACTTGTTAAATCTCAGGCATTGTATCAATTATCAATGTGTCATGGCCAGTTCCAATACTGCTGATGATCTCGATGTGAAAGGGGATCAGTTTTGTCTCTCGTGTTTGGAATTATTAAAGAGCGGATGAGAAAGGAGTTATTAAATTAACCATAGAGTGCCCAGAGAAGGCATTGGGGGCACAAAGTATAATTTAAGATTATATAAGTAGTTGGCAATATGAAGTAAGCAATTTAATAAAGTCTATAAAAAACCTTCGGGAGAAATATGCATCATATAATACCACTCAATGAGAAAATCAGAATTTTATCGAGAATCACTAAAGATATCTCATACAGAAGCAATTATCGAAAAGCAGGATCCAATACCTTATCCCAAAACCAATTCCTGATATTGAGAATCTTATTTTCCAGCGGATCTAAAACCGCGGGTGTACTCGCAGAATTCCTTGAAATCAGCAGGGCCGCTGCCAGTAATAATATCGAATACCTTGTAAAAAAAAAATATGTAAAACGAACTGAAAACCCTGAAGACAGAAGATCAGTAAGGGTGAGTATTTTGAGATCCGGCAGGGCAATTGTTGAAAGATATAATGAAATCCATAATCAAAAAATTAATACAATACTGTCATATTTTAGCAAAGATGAAGAAAAACATTTCAGCAATCTGCTTGACAAATATATCTATCATTTGATTGGCACTGAAGATAGTTTTAGTCTTTTTTGCCTGCAATGTGGAGGAAAATATGAAGGCATTTGCCCCGTTGGAGAACATCAAAATGATTGCTATTTTCAAGTTACGAAAGGAAGCAATAGCTCGTAAAATATTTTTAAGGATTTAATCCCGTATGACAATCAGTACATAGGCCTTCTCGCCATTCCTCATCAATATCCACCGGATGTTTGAAATCTAAACCTGCACCTGC
>SDBT01002134.1_pt1 | contig 35312 bp, 36 predicted proteins | sample 2277101 | NCBI WGS metagenome assembly SDBT01 (sample SAMN10404973, study PRJNA504765) | marine sediment metagenome | isolation source: marine sediment core GS10_PC15, 103 cmbsf | place: Arctic Ocean: Southern Knipovich Ridge | collected 2010 | reverse complement strand
TGTAAGACATTTTTCTCTCTCATTCTAATATATTTTTATTTCAGATATATTATCATTAATCATAGATATATTGATATGGATTTAAGTGCGGTATATTAAATAAAATTTTTGATTTAGGCTGGAGAATGTAAAATTTTTTTTAGGATGCTTCATCTACTAATTTGGATTAAAAAAGAATTTTTTATAAAAATTAATCTAATACCGAAAAATTATTTTTCTTAAATAAATTTAACCGATTGGAGGAGAATAAACGATGATTATACCGATCAGATGTTTTTCATGTGGTAAATTAATAGCCCATGTATATCAACCTTATTTAGAACAAATGGAAAAGGGCGAACTAGCGGAGGATATATTTAAACAGCTCGGAATCGAAAGGTTCTGCTGCAAGCGTATGGTCGTCTCGCACGTAGACCTGATAGAAGATCTTTTAAAATTTCCTCGATTACAATAAAAATTAGAAATTAAATTTTTATGAATGAGAAGAAGTAAGCTTTTAAATTTAATATCTAATCCTGAGGTTTTATAAAATCTAAAATCAAATAAGAAGGAAATTATTGTTTACCATACACAGCTGTCCAACGCGTCTTTCTTGGATTCTTATTTTGTTTTATTAGTGCTTTCCGACACTTATTAGTACAAAAACTGAATACTGTTCCATCTTTTTTTACAAACATTACACCCCGTCCAATAGCGATATCATACCCGCAGAAACTACACTTTTTAACTTTTACCATTGTTTTACTCCTCCGATTTCTTAAATAATTCTGCTTCTCCGTATTTAACGACTTTTAAATTGAGTAATGTCATATCGTAGCTTATTTCATTTCCCCTGACCATTTTTCTTCTTTTCTGCCCTTTTCTCTTAGGTTTATATCCTATTCCACGTTTGCTGACAAGGATTCTTTTCTTTACAGGACCATGAACATCTTTTCTCATAGGAAAACCACTAGCATCACTCCCACCAGTGATTATAAATTCATAATTTGGAAAACCTATAAGCCCACCTTTTATGATATCGCCTATTTTCATTCCTTCAAAATGAAATTTCTTTTCCTCGATTTGTATTAACTTAGACAATCCTTTTCCAGGTCCTTCATTTCCCCCAGAAATATTTAATTTGTAAACACGCTTTTCAGAAGACATATTCGTTATTCTCTATGAAATTTGCAATAGAATTAATAATGACTAAAATGCGAGAAAATATAAATATTTTATTGATTTTAACTACTTTACAATTTTTCTGCTATATGATACAATTGACAAAACTTATTTTAAAGGGAATTACCTATTAAAAATATAAGAAAAATTTTTGGTTGAAGCATTGCAAATCTTTGAAGCTATTGAATTAAAGGAATTTCCTTATATGGAAACAAAGGAAATTAATGAAGGAGGAACAATAAGAGAGATTTTACTTAATAGTGATAATGAGGAAAAAGCATATTTACTCGTAGACGATGATTTAAAGAGGATTTGGACGTATAACTCTGAAAAATGCTCTTTTAAATTACAAATATATGGTAACCTTCTAGCTCACATGTTATCTAGACAACTTAGATTATTTTATCGAGTGTCTGCATTAAATATATACAAAAAAAGCGACCAGAAATTTCAAGAATTATTGGATAAACAAATAAGTGGCGGACGAGCTAACTCAATTGAAGAGGATGATTTCAAGTCGCCCACTTATGGAATGAATGTTAGACCAGATATCTCAGTTATCCAATCCATAGATGTACATAAAGCAATTGAATACATAGAAGATATCCCTAAACCTGAAGATTATGTAAGAAAATTTCTCATTATTGGTGGAAACATATTTACTGATATAGAAACCACTGAATCTATTCTTGCCGAAGAAAAATCTGTTAGAAAACCATTAAAATTAGGAAGATTAAATAGAGGATTTACTCTTTTTGACGATGCCTATTCTCTCAGATTAATCGTGAACAATAGAAGTGTGCAAGGTCTTGAACTTTATGTTGATAAAAACAGTAAACCTAAAGCTTTAGATTTAAATATACCTGTTTTTGAAGAAGAGCGCTTTAGCAATGCGGGCAACATAGATGTGTTGTTAAATTCATTTCAAATACCTGATGATCCAATTGAAATAGTTGAAGATCAAAGTTCCAATCAAGATCAGAGTGATGATGATGAGGATCAAGAAATTTAATTATATTAAAATTCACGTAATATTGAATTAACTAAATTATATTTTATCATCAAATAAATTAATTAATTAGAATTAACTTGTTTTAAGTGTAGTAAGAATTTTTACTATTATATTTCCTTACAAGGGATTAATGAAATAATTATTGATTATACCTCTACATCTAGTGAGGATGACCTTTTCAATTTAAAGGATCCTGATTCAAAACTTTCCAGAAACTACCACTCAAAAGATCGCCTTTTGATAATTGTCTTATTTGGAAGAAAAAATCTTAATAAGGTTAATGCCCTAAAACAAAAATTAGAGGACATGCAATCAACCGCAAATCAAGATGATCCTATCAAAAATGTCAAGTTAGTAACCACTGAAGAGTTTAAGAACCTTTTAGGTTACGATGGAAATTTTCTTAAAGAATTTAATAACATTCAAGAATTGGAACAGGTAGCCCTTGATCCGAGGGCTTCTGAGGCGGATAAGCGTGAGGCTAGAGTGAAGCTAAAAGAGTTGAAGATTTTAGCTCTGGATAGGATGACTCCTTCAGATGACAATTTTCTTGGAGCCACATAGGATTTAAAAAGCTAATTTTCATTATAAGCATAAGCATAATGTAAATTTCTATAGATTTTTTTATATGAAAATTTCAGAATTAATATCTTGGTCTCTAAATGCTTCGAAGGGAAATGATAACTTTAAAAAGGGTGTAGTTGGTTCCAATGGGTATGGCTTTGTATTTAAAGATCTTAACTCTAATATTCCTTATGTAACTTTCAAAGGAAGCGGTAAAATCTTTGAAGCGGGGTCATATCGAGATGTTCTTAACAATTTTAAAAAGCTTGACAATATAAAAAATTTTGCCGATCTTCATACAATTGATCCGAAATATGATATGATACTGGCGGGGGCTCTTAAAACTCTAGTTCCCTCCTTAGAGTTTGGGGGATATGAAATTTTGTTTGATGTCTGGATGTTTGTTACCACTCCAGATGGAAAAAGATTTCCCGCCAGATTTTATCATGGTCAGTCAGGTACTTCAATTGCCGGTTGGGACCCAGATCTAAATTATTTAGATCCTTATACGTGGGAGAAAACTTTTCCGAAAGAATTTGAAAAGATTATAAATTATACCCCTTTTGATTTTGATGACTCTGAAAAGAACTTATTCCTAGATGCACTCGAATTTGCTCTTCAAAAAGTTCCTATATCCGATTTTTGGGGAGTAAAGCATCACGACTTAGGAAATTCCCTTATGGGTGTAAAGAAAGGTAAGCCTTTTTTAAGGGAACTGGGATTTTTTGACATCGATCCAATAGCAGAAAAAAGAATCGAACACTTATTGGGAAAAACTTTAACTACTTTAGCAGGTGAACGTTTTTGTGTTTACAAATTGCCAGAAAGTAAAATCTATGTTATTGATTTTGTATATGACCAATGGTTTGGAGATGCTAAAAAGACTTTAGAGCTAACTAGAACTTTTCAAAAATCTTATCTCTGATAACTAACTTCTCGTGAAATTATGCTAATTTTATTAGTTTGAATTATTTATAATTACATGGATACAATATTTTTAAAATAATATCTACAAAATATACCCTTATTTATAATAAATACGGGTACTTGTGTATGTCAGAAAAAAGTTGACTATAAAAAAGAAAATATGTTTTCTATCAAAATTTGAAATTATAATAACAAAAAAAATATGAAGAAAATGAAGATCGAATATTTTATTGGCGAAGCCCTTTTAGGTGAGGCCCCAAATTTAGCTCACATAGACTTGATTATTGGTTCAAAGGATGGACCCGTAGGTATTGCATTTGCGAATGCACTTAGTGCTCCTTCAAAAGGTCATGGAGCATTGCTTGCTGCAATTCGACCAAATTTGCTTTCTAAACCGGTGAGTCTTATAGTTCCTAAAGTCACAGTCACCAATATGGAGGATGCAAATAAAATCTTCGGACCTGCCCAGGCAGCTGTTGCTAAAGGTATCGCTGATGCTGTTGAGGAGGGTATAATTCCAATGAATAAATTGGAAGAGTGGGTGATAATAGCAAGTGTTTTTATTCATCCAGGTGCAACTGATTATAGAAAAATTTATCAATATAATTATGGCGCAATAAAATTAGCAATACAAAGGGCGCTTAAAAGTTATCCCCCAATTGAAAAGATATTTTACGATAAAGATAGAGCAAAACACCCTGTTGCCGGAATTAGAATACCTCGATTATGGAGGCCTCCCTATGTACAGGTCGCGTTAGATGCACCAGTAATTGAGAAACAATTAAAGGTAGTTAAGCAATTACCTAAAAGCGACCGAATTATTCTAGAAATTGGAACACCACTTCTTAAGAAATATGGTATGGAATCAATCAAAAAAATTCGAGAGATTGCTCCTGAAAAATTCATTGTGGCTGATTTGAAAACACTGGATGTGGGAAAATTAGAGGTCGATTTTGCATTCGATGCCACCGCTGACGGAGTTGTGGCGAGTGGTTTAGCTGCTACAGCTTCCCTTGATAAATTTATTCTAGAGGCTCAGCGCGTTGGGATTCACGCATTTGTAGATACTATGGAAGTTCAAGACCCAATCGCAAAACTGAGCTCGTTAAAACAAACCCCGGATGTTGTAATCTTACATCGGGCAATTGATGTTGAGCAATCGGCGGGAAGTCAGTCTGGAGATGCAAGCCAAAAAGCTAGATGGGCACTAGTTCCGAAAATCAAGGAATTATACAAAGATCAAAAAAAGGCTTCTGGAAAGGACCGTGTTTTAGTTGCAGTTGCCGGAGGAATAGAGCCTAATTCTGCACAATACGCCATTGAGATGGGTGCTGATATTCTAATAGTGGGACGCTTCATAGCTTCTGCTAAAGATGTGGAATTCGCAATGAGAAGAATCTTAGGTGTTCTACCAGGTTATCAAGATATCGACTTAAAGAGAATACACTCAGAAGATGATGACAACTCTGTGGAAAAAGCTGGAGGCCCTAAATGGGACTAAATTTTTTTTTAAATCTTAGTTTTGATTAATAATTACTCCCTTTTTTTAAAATTTAAAAAGAAATAAGTAAAAAATTAATTTAATTATGATTTAATATCTGATTTTTATGTTTTTGATTGTCGTCTTGCTTTTCTTTGTTCTCTTTTTAATTCTTTTTCTACGATTACTTTCTTTTTTTCCTTCAATTCATTGAATAGGTCCGTGAATGTATCATGAGGGATATGATGTTTTTCCTTTTTTATGAGCGTGAGAGCATCTGAAGGACATTTTGTTACACAATTTCCACATCCTATGCAACGCTTTCGGTTTACGGAACTTATTTCCTCTTCTAAGGATAATGCATTCATTGGACAAATATCTATGCAAGTCCCACAACCAATACATTCATCGGGGTTTACTTCTGCATAATAATTCGTGTGTATGAAATCTGCGGGATTTGGTAATTTATTCATTGCTTGCAAACTCTCACAACAGCAACCACAGCAACTACAAAGAAAGTCTATCCGTTTGGCATTCCCTGGTTGAAGAACTAATCCTTCTTCTTGGTTTTTTCTTAAAACATCGAAAGCCTCTTCCTTGCTAATCTCTCTCCCCCATCCAAATTCAATATATTGAGAAGCCATATTTCCTATTCCCATACAAGTTTCCTCTCGAGAAGTCGTTTGACATGGCTTTCCAATCATGCCCATTGCTTGCCTACAAATGCAATTGATTAAACAAAATGGTCCGTCAGAGGTTTCAATAAGATTTTTTAATTCATCATAATTTGCTATATCGTGGGTAAGATTAATACTTTCTTCCACCGGAATAATACGTTGCTGAAGAATTTGTAGCTTTCCCATTTCTAGTGCAAAATGAGGGAAATATTGATGAAAATCCTTAATATACTCTTTAGAAAGTTTATTTACTTGATATTCAAACATTCCTATTGCTAAAATAGCATTTCCGTAGGTCTTTTTCTCTCCAGTATTAATATACATGATGCTCCCTTTTTTTGCCATGGTCTCTAGTGTTTTTTCCAAATCCTCTATGGAAATATCAACTTTCTCTTTCACTCGTTCATGAATTATTTTTGCATCGTCAAGATCTTCAATAGCAAATGTTAAAAATGTCGCAATTTTAGCTTCGTTAGGCGTAAACATATGCTTTAATAGACGGATTTCTACACCAGATTTCGTTGCTGGATACCCTACGGGCAACGAATTTAAATGTACTTGCAATTCTCTATATACATCTTCAGTCATTTTTCTCAGTTTAGAAGTTATTATAATGTTTTAGAAAAGGATTATTTAATAAAAAAATTAACTTTTTCATTCACAGAAATAAAGATTTGAAAAATTATTATAGCTTTCCATGTTAATATCATCTGTAATTCTGTGATTAAAAAGATTCTATTAAAATTTAAAAAGAAATAAGTAAAAAAATTAAATTTATTCACAGAATATTAATTTACAGCTTAACGGGGCGAGATTGTGCCTGGAACACTGGTCCAATAAAGTTACTGAAAAGCTTCGAGTAGAGCTCTTGATTGCTAATTACACTGATCATCTCTTTCTCATTCTTAGTGAAAGGGCAAATTATTACTTCTTCCGCATCTCTAGTCACAGCAAAATAATCTCCTGGGGCATTAAGGTTTCTAAATTGAATATTTCCTAGCTGAAGCATCTTTTTAATTATTTTACCGTATGCTTGCATATCCCAGTGGCTTGTAAGCATAAACCGGCAAGCCTTTTTTTGAAATGCAAATTCCGAAATAACTTGTAATATTTCAGGAATAACTACAGGCATTATGATAATAATAGATGATTTTATTCTATATATTGCATCTTTAATAGCTGCGATCAACGCATCTTTTCCAATTGTATGCCAAGAAGTAACTTCGGCAATTTCTGGAATTGAACTGGAAGCGGTATTTATATCTCTTAATTTTTCTTCATTATTTTCTCCCCGTTCGGTGGAATCATCAATAGAGTTCATAAATTGGAGTGTAAAATCAGCAATTGCGTCTTTAATATTTTGAATAGTTTCTCGCGTAGTATTTGATAGACTTGTTTGAAGAGCTTCAGCATTATCTTTGTATTTGTTTTTGTGATCTTCGAGCATCTCAGCTAAAGTTTTGTCCATATCAGCTGATTCCTCGTTCCAAAGTTGAATTTCAGAATCAATTTTTTGAGAGGTAATTGTTTTAGAAGTATCGAAATCAGTACGAATTTTACTAAGATGACCATCAACTATATTCTTATAATTTCCTCTGAAATCATTTACTTTGCTAATTTGACTATTAGTCTCAGTTGAGGCATCAGTTTTTCCACCACCAAATTTCACATCTACATCTTTAACCCAGGTTTCATTTTTTCTCTTAATCTCCGAGTCAAAATCAGAATAATGTCTCAAAGAATCCTCTTTATGTCTGTTAATGGCATCACTATATTGTTTACTATGTTGAGAAAATGACTGTTCTACAGAGTCTTTCAATTTAATCGTAGTGTCAGAGCAATCTTTTATTCCACCTTGCAGAGTGTTATCAATTTCCATTGACATATCGGTTGCTAAAGTATCTAATTCTGCACTGATTGTTTCCTGAGCTCTCTTATCCAAGTCAGTAGTCTCAGTTGAGAGTGAACTATTTTCTCTTGATATTGTTTCAGTAATTCCTGATTTTAATTCTTCGGTAGTTCTTTGAGTATCATTTATATAATTATTACAATCTTTTGTGAAATTATCTCTGAAGGGTTTTGAAACTGTGGCGACATCTTGTTCAATTCTTTCCCACCTTTCAATGTATTTTCTTTTTTTTCCTTTGGTAAAAAATAAACCTTGCTTGCTTATATCTTCTGAAAAACCACTAAACAAGTTTGCTGTATTAAGTAAATTTTCAAGTAAAGTCAATGCGCTATCTTTGTATGAATTAACTTGATCTTTAAAAATTGAATGTCTATCTTCTACTGTGGAATGGATTTCTGACTCAATGTTATTTGTACTACTTTTAACATGAGTTATGTGTTCAGTTAATAATCTAGAAATTCTATCTTTTAAATCACTCACAATTTTATCCATTCTTTCAAGATATTTCTCAAGAATTTGCTCCATTTTTGGTTTAAGTTCACTTGCAATATTCCTATGTCGATCTACATGTCCATCTAGATCTTGTTTCAATTCTTTTTCTAAATTTCCAACACGTGTTCCAAAATCTCCTAAAAGCTCAGCGACAAGTTTAGCTAAATTATCTTTTGTATTATTAATTGTACTTTCATTATCGCTAACAAATGATCCGGATATATCTTTAAGATTAGAATTTAAGGTATCTATAACGGTGTGAATATTTTTCTCTAAGTCTTTTGAAGAGGTATTATGTGCTTCTGTAATTGAAACCAATTCAGAATCTAACTTACCTGTGTCAGCTAACAATTCTGAGTAATCTTTTTCAATGTTATCATGAAGCTCTTTTTCTAATGTTTTCGAAGTTTCTTTAAAACGATTAGTAGCACTATCGATACGGTTTTTTTTATTTAAATTTTTATTATCGGAATCTTCAAAGAAAGCATTAACCTGATTAGTAACGGCAGTACTCACTTCTTCAATATTATTATTCTGAATTGCTTCAAGTTTTTCAAATCTGTTAGATTGATCTACTAATACATTATCCTTTATTATAGCAATTTCAGTTCGAAACTTCTCAGCTTCATTAGTAAATAATTCCAAAAAAGGTTCAAGAGGGATAAATCTATCAACAATACCCTCAACTTTAAGTAAAAATTTGCTTTCAATAAGCTTTTTTGTTATCTCACCTACTTTGTTATATTCAATTTCTCCTTCCTCAAGGGAGAGGTATACCTCGCTCATGGTTGCTCTTGGCACCCTCAAATATCTTAAATAAACTTTAATATCATCTTCAGTTAAGCCATAGCGAGTAAAAACATCTTTGGTGAATTCTTTTAATGACATTGTTTTCTCAAAATCTCTTGTATAATTTCAGTTAAATTAGATTTGAAATATTAACTATACTAATTAGTAATACAATTTCAAATTAAATGTTTACATAATAAAATCAAATTTTTTAAAACTTTAGGTATCCATAAAAAAATCTAAAGAATAAAAAATTAAAAGGCAGATTTTTTTCACTTTACTTTCGTATCTGAAATCTTTACTTTTTGAAAAATAAATAGAGAAGCAATAATCATAATGGGGCCAATAATCGCTATTAATATGATGTATCCAATTGCTTCTTCAGGTCCAAAAATTTCGAGCCCTATCGCAACTATTAACATAGCAAAGGCCGAAGAAAAAGAGCCGACCATCGAATATACTCCTGTATATAATCCACTTAACGATTTATTTTGAGCTTGATGCTTTAACTCAGCATCATCAATACAACTAGCTACTAAAACAAAGGGAAAAACCATTGTTCCAATCATAGCAACCATGCAAAGAGTAAAAATAATAAGTCCGGCAATAAATATTGCTTCTTGAGGCATAGGTAACAAAAAGAATAAAATAAGAGAGAATGAGATACAGGAATATATCAAACATATTATCAAAGTTTTCTTAACCCCGACTTTTTTTGATAACTTATTCCAAAATATAAACGATAGCATTGCTATAGGAAACGAAATTCCAACCATTAGGATAAATTCGTTTCCTCTAAACGAAATTACAAGAGTTGTAAGGCTTATAAGTAAATATTGGTATACTATAAACGGTGCCCAGAACAAAAATATTGTTATTAACAGGAATCGATAATTTTTATCTTTCATAGGTATCGCTAAATCTTTAAAATTTTCTCTTAAAGTCTCATAATTATTTCTTTCTTTATTTGGTTCTTTTATAAGTAACATCATCGTAATAAAAAATATGACAAAAATGATACCGATTAATAACGCAAAGAAACTTATTTGAACATAAAGTGTTCTTCCAATATCAGAAGTTAAATAATAAAGGTCAGCTTTATCTCTAGAAAGATCCTTAGTAGCATCTCCCATTACAAGAATCGGGCCAACAGTGCCGAAAAAACCTCCAATATTCATCATAATCATACTGATCATTGAAAGCTTGACTCGATTTTGTTCATCGGTACTTAAATCTGGAATCATAGAGTGTAAGACTGGAAAAAATGAAGCACTAGCTATCCTGAAGATTAGCAGAACGATTATTAACCAAATTATTAGAGGTAAATATAGTTCCCCTGGATTATGAGCTGATTCAGGAGGGACAGGTGGAAGCCAAAGTAAAATAAAACTGATAGCTAAAAGAGGTCCTGAAAAAATTAATAATTTCTTTTTCCCAATTTTATCCGATATTACTCCAAAAAAAATACAGCAGAATGCATAAACTAACAGTGAAATTGAAAAGATAACGCCTATAATGAGCGGAGGTTGTCCGAGAATATTCACATAAAATATTAGAGAAAAAAAGATAACAATGCTCCATATGGCAGCTGTCCCCATTTTTGGCAATGAAAAGATAATAATTTCTATGGTTGATAACTTTTTTACATCTTTGTGATTATTTCCTTTACCAGAATTAGGGTATTTTTCACTCAATTTTAAAGTTTCCCGATTAATATAAAAAGATAAAATAGGTAGTTATTGTTATCTTAAAAATTTAGATAAAGCGGACAAAAATGCTACAAAAAATTAGAATTTACTGTAAAAAAGTGGAAAAAGTTGTTCTAATATGGGGAAAAATGTTCCTTAATCCTTTTTATATCGAATGGATTTTAATTTTATAGAACAAATTTAAGAGATAAATTATAATGCAAAAAGTACAGAAATTATTGGTTGGTATTTTTTTGTTTTCAATCCTATTTTCAATGATATTAGGCTATAACACTCAATCTGTTGCGGCTGCGAAAGATGACGAAAAAGTCAATATCGATGATGGCGACCATGTTCAAGAACAAATTAAAGCCAATGAACGGGTAAGATATCGTTTTAGAGATAGAACGAGAATTACTGTTGAAAGTAAGGAAAAGGCAAATTGCTCTATTGATTGCGATGCTAAGGATATTGGAGATAAAGATTTTGAAATTGAAATTGAAACGGAAGATCCACACAATTTAACCATGAATTGTAAAGAAGAGCAACATAGCATTGGATTACGAAAAGGAGAAACAGTTGAAGTAAGAAATCGAATGCGTCATAGGTATCAAGAAGGTTTTGTTGTAGAAGTAGAATCTAGTGAGGATGACGTTGAAGCGAAATTAAGAATTGAAGAAAATGATGAAAATAGAGGCGGAACATGGGCTTATTACGATAAGAAGAATGAAGACTGGGTAGCAGTAGAAACAACTTCAAAAAATGGATATTTAGAATGCGAGACAGATCACTTTTCGATATGGACAATATTAGTACCAGAATATGACTTTACATTATTGATAATTGTTGGAGCTGGAATCGGAGCAGCTGTATTAGTTGGACTTGCGATAATACTTATAAAAAGAAGGAAATAAAGGATAGAAAACATAATTCTAATTATTAATTTTTTTTTATTTTATGCTTAAAAATAAACGAGAGAGATTGTAAATAATTGAAACTAATAAATTCAAGAAGATGGAAAAAATCTAGTCTTTGCCTTGTAATTTTAATTATTATACTTCTTGAATTCAATTTATTTATTTATTATGGAATTGCTAGTAAAGATAGATATGTATCAGGCTATAGAAAAAAAACAGAATTAAAAGAGGGTGAAGAAGTACAATACCATTTTTCTAACAATATTCAATTCGGAATAAAATCTGAAGTAAATAGTTCACTTGAAATTGAATATAAAAAAAATATTGAAAATCGTGAAACTTATTTTAAAATATACAATGATAATCCAATTTCGCTTCAGATCAACGTTAAACGGGGTATGGAAGATTTTGGGTTCTCAAAAAATCCTAATGATCCAAAAAAAGGAGAAAACCGGTTGAGTTCAGATTATAAATGTATATATCAAATAGAATCAAATTCTTCAATAGATAAAATTAAATTCGAGTTTAAAAAGGATTTAGAATATGGATTGGACCCTAACATCGAATATTCTATAGCTGTTTATGAAGAAGACGAAAAATCATGGGAATTATTAGAAACAGAAGAAATATCTGATGATTCAGGGATAATTCTTAAAAGTTCTATTTCAGACATTGAAGCAGATAAGGATTATTATATTACGATTTATGAAGTTAGTAATTTGGTATATGTATGGATTTGGGGATCTATTATAGCCGCTATTGGGATAATTTCATTAGGGATAGCAATTTCAAAAACTGATTTTATTCATTATTTAAAAACAAGATCAACCCCCATTGAGAAAGGAGCTCATCGATTGACTTTAGACGAAGTTTTAGAAAATGAAAACAGAAATAAAATAATTGATTTAATATTAAATGAACCTGGAATTCATTTTAATGAATTATTACGTAGAACTGAGCTCGCAGCCGGTAATTTAGTATGGCATTTAGATATTTTAGAAACTTATAAAATTATAGGAAAAAAAAGAATCTCAAATTTTATAGCTTATTTTCTAAATTATCAAAAAAATCCAATCTCAAATTTAGATCTAAGATTAAGTAAAAGTAATTTAACTCTAGAGATATTAAAAATGATTGAGAAAGAACCAGGCATTTGGAATAGCATTATAACACAGCGACAAAAAGTAGATCATAAGACTATTCACTATCATATTAGTAAATTAATTGATCTTGAGTTAGTCATAACAAAAAAGGAAGGAAGGAAAAAAAAGTTATTTCCTAACTTAGATTCTGATTACTTCAATGCTGATATTATAAATAAAGAATAACTAAACTTGTTAAAAATTAAAAATTTTTTAATTATAGTGAATTTTCTTGGATAAATTTTCCTGGATCTCTTCCTCTTTCTCCGAGCCATCGTTTAGCAAACTCCATTCCGCTCTCTGGAATGTCTGCTTCTCCTCCACGGCGCTTCATATTAATAGCTCCTTTAGGACACTTATGAGCACATACCCCACATCCCATACATTTCTCAGCATGGAAAATTAATTCCTTTTCGTCTTTTTTAAATTCTAAAGCTTCTATTGGACATACCTTTGCACAGAGTCCGCATTTAACACACTTCTCTTCATCTATTTCTCTTATATAGTTTGATATTTGAAGCCCTCTTGGGATAGGATCAGGCATTTTTAGCATAGAATCAAGGTAGAGACAATAATGTGGGTCGCAGTTACAGATTGTAACTCCACCATCTATAGAATTTTCAAAGCCATGAACTAATCCCGCATCGGCTGCTTTTTTTAATATTTCCAGTACTTCTTCTTTGGTAACTTCTCTACTTATATTATTTTCAACAGCATATCTCCCTAGTGCATCAAAATGTAAACAAGTCTCTGTGGGATACTTAGATTTTTCATATGCCGGATCAATATTATACCTGCGACGACAACCGCAATGACTTACTGAATAATATTCATACTGATCCAGATGCTTTACAACATCGTCATAGGGCATGATTGTGCGTGTATCTTCTACTGTTTGGTTAATGGGAACTGCCCGCATAGCAATAGTTTTTTGTCCCATAAACATTGGACCAAATGCCTCTTGATAATATTTGTTTACTAATGGTGCGAGTTTAGTATTAAGTTCATCATCTATGCCTGTCCACCAAGGAGTTCTTAAAAACATCAATATCAAATCTCCATGGGCATAGCGAACTCTTTTATCCTCCTGATATCGATATACAACACCTCTTCGAGCAAAATCATCTAATTTTTCTACAAGCTCTTCAATAGGAATCTTTAATTTTTTAGACAAATAATTAGCTTTATAGGGCATAAAGGGAATTTTAGAAAGAAATTCAGCTTCATCAGGAGTAAAAATAGTCTCAAATAATTCATGTAGTAACTCGGGACCGGGCGAGCCAAATATCCATTTTTTATGATGGTCAATTAATTTCTGATAAGAATCTTTTTTTGCCATATCGGTTTCACAATTTTGATATTTTAATGTTTAATTATCCTTAAAGTGGTATTATTACATCTTCAAGTTCTTCAGGAGCTTTTGTCAATTTTATATTCCCCTCATCAGTTACTAATACAGTGTCAGAGTGGCGAAAACCTCCTAAACCAGGGATATAAATACCTGGTTCTATACTTATTAACATTCCGGGTTCAAGTTTCCTATCATAGCCTTCTGCTAAATAAGGTGCTTCGTGCCCTGTAATTCCTAAACCATGTCCGGTTCGGTGTATGATATAATCACCGTACCCATTGTCAGTAATAAATTGTCGAACTTTTTTATCAATCCCACTCATAATTGTTCCTGGTTTTGCTAGATCATAAGCTAAAGCCCTTGCTTTAAACATAACTTCGAAAGGTTTCCTAGCTTCGTCAGGAATAAACCCTAAAAAGAATGTCCTCTCAACTTCTACACCATATCCATCTATTTGACCACCAATAATGGAAACATGAGGTCCTCCTTCTTCCATTTCCTGAAAAATCTGAGGAACCCGATGGGGATCATGAGAAATCTTAGGTGGCCAAACTGCACCAAAAACCCGGGTCACGATCATATTAGCTGTGCTGATGTCTCCTACTATTTTTTTTGTCATAGCAGATGATACTTCTTGGTAAATAGCAAATTCTAGCACTCCTGGTCTACACATTTTTAATAGTACTTTATGCCCCTTGTTTACCACCCGACATGCATGAACTGTTCGCCCAATTTCATAGTCTGTTTTTACGAGGCGAACCTCATCGATTATATCAGTTATTATTTTATTTCCTGGCGTTCTTTCAGCGATACCTATTGGCATTGCTGATTCTATACCAACCCGAGCATCATCTTCTATAAGATTCCTGTAATAATCATACCAATTCTTTCCTTCAGGGGCAGGGAACTCATAGTAACTTACATATTCAAGATCACATCTTGCCCGGGTCTCTACGTGAATTTTTTCCAAGAGGGGTACTACCATTTTAGGAATACCTGTCTTTTTAATCACTAATAAAAAAGGGCGTTCGTGAACATTATTAGCAAAATTAGTAAGATAATATATGTTTACAGGATCAAATGAGACATATACATCTAGATTCTCTTTTTCCATTAATAACCTTACTTTTTTTAAGCGATTCGATAGTTCTTCTTTGCTTGGAGGGGCTGTAATAGCTTTTAATTTTTTATCCATCATTTTATACCAAAGAATTATATTTAATAATTTTAATTTAACACTGTATCAAATCATCTAGAATCCATATATATCTTCTTAATTTGTTAAAAATTATTATCCATTAGTGAAAAATACCGCAAAAAAATAAAATAAAATGCCAGTAAGAATTGTTATAATCGGAGATACTCATATTTTAGATTTTAATGAATTACCTCAAAAAATGTTAAAAGCGATTCTTAGTGCTGAATGGGTAATCCATGTGGGAGATTATACCTCAAAAAATGTCCTCAATGGACTTATAAACCTTAAAGGTCATCAATTTATAGGTGTATACGGAAATGCAGATCCTTTATCAATAAGAAATCAAGTATTAGAAAAAGAGATTATTGAAGTGAATGGTAAAAAAATAGGGATCACTCATCCTGCTGTAGGTGGAACTTACGAGAACACTAAAAAGAAAATCTTAGGAAAATTTAAAGATGATGATGTTGATGCCATTATTTATGGACATACACACGATCCTATTATAGAAGATTTTAACGGAATCATGTTGGTTAATCCCGGAAAAGGATATTTAGAAAAAGAGTATTTTGGACCCCCAACTTCATATGCAATTTTAACTCTTGATGATAAGATTCACGCAGAAATTATTAATATTAAATAAAAAAAGAAAGTTAAAAGGAAGATCACTTAATTTTAGGTTACCCTTATTATAAAATGAGATTAAAAATGCATTATAACCTTATTCTTCTTCGTATTCTTCCCAATCCCCTTCATTATATAAATCGTCTTCTTCACTATCCAAATCTAATTCATCAAAATCATCCCAAAAATCACGATCTTTTTTGCTTTTTTTTGGACCATCAGCAATTTTTGGCACCATAGTTAAATCCTCCTTTTTTTTATAGGATTGATATAATTAAAAACTACTTCTATTGTCAGATATTAGTTTAATTTTACATATCCGTTGCGAATCGCCTTTTTCTGTTCATTATTAAAAACGGTAAAAAATAAGCTAAGACTATCTTCCATTTCACTCTTGTTATTCAATTGAATCTCAATATTTGTCCCTGGCATAACCATTCCTGTAAAATTGCATGAGATTTCTTTTATTTTTTCTGGATTTCCTTTAGCTTCTCTATTTGTAATTTCTTTAACGGCATATGCCAGAGTTGCTGTACCCTGGAGAATTATATCAGACAGCCCAACCATGTGAGCAAATTTTTTAGATGTATGAATTGGGAAATAGATTCTTGAGCATCCATCGTAGATGAAGGTTTGAAGCTTATCGATTGACAAAGTTTTTTTCCATAAAGATTTATCGCTAGTGCTTTCTTTAGGAATAGTTGGGAGATTTTCTATTCCCTTTGCCTCCCCTATACATTCAACACCTCGAAGCATACCACCCATGTATTCTTTAAAAACTGGGGCATTAATCTTGTCCAAAGCCTCAAACTGTGTAATGATATGAGTTCCTGCTTGATGTGGGAGCATAGCAATTATTTTCCCGTTTATTGTCAATTCATCTCCAGGCTTTATTAATCGATGAATAATAAGATGTTCACTATAGTGAACTATAGTAGACATGGCTCTGTATGGCAATTTTTTGCCACTCATAAAATCGCGGAGATTTTCTATAATCGGCCATGTTACTGCGACAGCATACATAGGTGGCGCCACGATACCTGCTTTCCTTTCATCATCAAAATAGTAAGGATTATTATCCTGTAAGGATGCAGCATAATTCATCGTATCCCGCCAGTGTATTTTAACATGATAATCTTTCAAAGGGGTATCTACATATTTGGTCTCAATTTTCATTCTAGTACACCAATATCTTTAATATTTTAGGTATTTTAAATATTTTAATTTAAAGGACAGATTTATTAATGCTTTTCTTGATTATTAAAAGATTTAATTAAACCGTTATCATATTATGACATCGATACTTTAGAAGTAATTATTATGATTAAGGAAATAGAAGAAGGAGTTAGATTATTTTCTATTATACCATCGTGGGTTGGTTTAGATTCTATTTTTCAAGAATTTAAAAAAATTATACGGATTTTAACAAATAATTTCAAGGGAGAAATTGATCAAGAAGATATTTTATGCAATTTAATGCCCTAGAGAAAAAAATTCCCTTCACTTTTATTTCAAGATAAAGCCACTATCTAACTTTTCAATGGTTTTATTCTTAAGAAGTTTGTCAAAATGCTTTTCAATCATTATTCTTTCGGCAATCACTTCGAAATCTTTTCCTACACCGTATTTTCGATAAATTAAATTTTTATTCATTAAATCTTGGCTAGATTTGGGAGTTTTTTCTGAGAGATGAGACAAAATATTCTCTTCATATTTATAGATTTTAGATTTATATTTATCCAACTCTTCCCTTATTAGGTCTTTTCCTTCAAAAAGGCCCTTATGACCTGATACCGCAATTTCTATATCTAATTGTTTTAATTTTTCAATTGACTCTTCGAAGTCAATTACGCTCGAATCAATACATCCATAAAATGGCCCAAAATTTGTGAGGTCTATATCTGCCAAAAAGGCTATTTTTGTATTCTCTTCATAAAAACAGCAATGCCCCGCAGTATGACCGGGTGTATGAATTACTCTCAACCTAGAGTTATTAATATCTATTACTTCGTTATGCTCTATAGCTTTGTCTACTTTAGTATTTTCCACCTTATAGCTATCAAAGAAAAAATCTAAAAGATTTTCTGTGGCTTCTGTGACAAGACCGTAATATGGTCCCATTTTAGATATATCTTCTACAATATGTATATCTTTACTGTGACAGAAGTAGGTGGCATTTTTTAGCATATTATTGCTTGCAATATGATCTTCATGCCAATGACTTAAGATAACATTATTTATAGAAAAATTCTTTTTTAGCTGCCTCATATGTCTTCTGGAAATGCCAGTATCAATTAAATAATCCTCAATTAACATAGAATGAGCATAGGGGTAACCCCCATTTCTTTGACCTTTTACAAAAAAGATATTATATTCATCAGATAGTGATTCTACTATATCATTCATAACAATTCATATCATAAAAAATTGAATTTGAAAATGTGTTAAGTCTCTTAAATTTTAGTTTTTTGACCCATAAACATTTAACTTGAAGATTAGTAGTAATAACTAATAAGAATTTTAATAACTGTAAACTGAAATATATTTAATTTATTCCATTTAAAGATATATACCGTTCGTTTAAATGTTCCAACCAAATCCTACCGAGTAGCTTTAAATGCATAATAAAATTAGCTGAACCCATTTTAACGATATTATTAAAATCCCTTTTATATACTTCAAACAGATATGAAAAATAATTTTTAATTCTATTTTCCACTAGTTTAAGATTAACTTTAGGATTTAAAAAGAAAATAATAGTATATTCATCAAAACTAAATATAATTTGAACTTTTATGTTAGTTCCCTCTAATTTAAATCCTGATAACTCTTGAATATTAATTTCTCGAGAAAAAGCTTCGAAAGCACTGATGAACATTGGGATTAAAGCGATATCAAGATCTTGTTTGTTCTTATCATTCTTTCTATTTCTTTTTAGAAAATAATCTATCGCTCCATTAAATAATTCATATGATAAAAGTGTTTTACCAAATTTGTCGGCAATTAAGCATCCTAAAAAAGGTGGAATCTTTTTTTCTTTAAGTTTTAAATTTGGATTACAATTATAGCTTTCTTCAATAATAGGAATTATCGCTTTACCAGCATCAATTGAGATCATTTTTTTTTGTAATTCATTTTGCTACTTTTATATAAAGAAAAAATTAAAATTATTTAGGTCTATTTCTTTCAATACAATTTTGTTATGATATAACATACATATATTCATTTTTTGTCGGAAAACTAAAGATTGAAGATAAAAAAAATAGTATTTTTTAAAGCTATTATTACAAGTTTAGATGACTCCATAAATTTCATTTAGGTAAAATTTAAAATGAAAAAAGAGGTGTTAAAAAAATGAGATATGAGTGCCCTTACTGTAAAAGTATGCGAAAACCAAGAATTATAAATTATTTTCCTCCCGTTATAGTGAAGTGCATAGATTGTAGAAAAGAGGGCCTTGAAAAGAAATTTATTAAAGAAGAACAAACAGATTTTAAACTGATTCCGTACGTTCAATAATACAGTATTAACTAAAGTTTAAGTAAGCTCTGTGGAATCTTATAATTGTAAATTTTATTTTTATATAAAAAAATTTATTTAATAGCTTTTTGCGATATAAACAGTACATGTTGCTGGTTCTCCACAGATTATACAACTTGCGAATTCATGTTTTTCCTCATCAACTCGTTTACCTCTTACAAAACCACCGATATCTTTTTCGACACCTTCAGCGCAGGGATAGGCATCCATATCAATTGAACAAAAACCGCAACAAACTATTTTTCCTTGTTCAATTGCCTCCTTGGCTGAATCTCGCTCATAACACAATTCAATTTGCTCTTCAAAATCAAGTAATTTCTTCTCTTTTATCTCCTTGGTATAATTGCTGGCAAGTTCATCAATTTGTTTTTCCAACTCATTCTCGCTAACAAAAGATTTTTCCCCATTGTGTCTTTTTACAATGACAACTTGCTTTTTTTGGATATCTCGCGGACCAACTTCTATTCTGAATGGTACTCCTTTCAATTCCCAATAATAAAATTTACTTCCAGGAGAATCTTCAGTTTCATCTAGCTTCACTAAGTATTTATCCTTTAACTTCTCGTAAATTTCTTTACATTTATCTAAAACGACATCCTCTTTACCTTTCACTAATATGGGAACTATTACAAGTTGCACTGGGGCGATATCAAATGGCAAAATTAAACCCTTGTCGTCACCCAAGTAAGCGATCATCGCACCATAAATCCTACTTATAGCGGGTCCATAGCAAGTCTGAAATCCATACTTCTCTTTTCCATCCGTATCAACATATTTAACTTCAAAAGGTTTTGAGAAATTTTGACCTAGATAGTGTGTAGAAGGTAATTGCAATACCTTTCCTGATCCCATAAGGGCATCAGCTGCATAAGTATTGACTGCTCCGCTGAACTTATCCCATTGTGGGCGTTCAAAAAAGATAATAGGAATAGCAAATTCATCTTGGAGTATTTGATAGGTCATTTCCATATCTTCTTTAACCTGAGCTAAAGCACCCTCTTCTGTGGCAAAAACATCATGAGCTTCAATCCAGTGAAATTCCCTCCCTCTAAAAAATGGTCTCGTCATTTTACCCTCATATCGCCATACCTGACAAGACTGATATCTTTTAAATGGCAAATCCTTATAACTTCGAATCCAATAGCTATACATGGGATATAATGCGGTTTCACTCGTAGGCCGAAGGGCCAATCGTTCGCTTAAAGGACCAGAACTTCCTGCTTCAGTAACCCAAAATACCTCTGGAGCAAAGCCTTCTACATGTTCAGCTTCCAACATAAGATTGCTCTCAGGAATTAATGAAGGCATTATTAATGGTAAGTGTCCATTCTTTTCTAAAAGATCCTCATATTTCCTATACATTTTCCTGATACTAATAGTGGCCCAAGGTCTATAACATACAAATCCCTTGATATTATATCTAATATCAGCTAACTCCGCTTTAGTTATAATTTCAGTATACCATGCAGAAAAATCCTCTTCTTTCGAAACTGTAATTCCCGTGATAGGGGGCTCTTTCTTCTTTTTTGCCATATTGTCTCATCAAATATAATACTCCACAAATTAAATATTTAATGTGTTGTCTCAAGGTATACAAAAAAAATATTCGCTTTGGGTAAAAATATAAAATAGAAATCAATATAATTTCATTAATAAGGATGAGATTAAGGCAGTAAATCAGCATCAGTGATAATCGTACCAATAAGACCTTCTCTTTCAGTTATTATATCCGAAAATTCTACAATTAAAAGCTCTGCCTTATATCCCTTTGATCTCAAAAAAGTCCTAATTTCCTTTCCAATTTTTTTTAATTTATCTTCCTCATCTGAGATAATGGTATAATTAATAACAGATTTTGGGTTGTCTATTACATAGAATTTTTCCATATTCCTCTCTTCTGCTGAGAAAATAGAAATTTGCGTCGCTCCTGCTGCTTTTCCAATCTTTTTGATCTCTTCTTCTAATGGTCCCATTGCGAAGAAATGCCTTTCTCTCCTCTCCAATTTTTCAGCTAAAATCTCTTCTAAATTATTTCGAGTTCGCTTGTCATAAAATGCCATTATTTCTTGTCTGCAAATCGCTTTGTATTTTCCAGATATTAAATCTTCTTTGTCATTAATGAAATCTATTAAGAAATCGTAATATTGTTCATCCAACTTCTGAAAGGATTCTATATTCCTAATAAAATTCGTCAATTTATCAAGCAAATCGTAATAAAACTTTAGTTGGGACTTTATCTCTAATTTATCATCAATTTCATTTATTTCGGGATAATATTTTTTAAGGATGAGGTTCACATTCTTGTTAACTTCAGCACAAGCTTTGGCAACATTATCACTAACATTAATAGATTTCTTATTAAACAATTCAAGTAAATACTCTTCCCATTGAGGTAGTTCCTTTCTAAATATCTCGTTAATTTTCTCTAAATATTTTTTCTCAATGTAAGACATATCGACATGAAATAAAATGATTTACTTATATTATTTTTTAGTTAAAAATTGAGTTTAATTATGAATATTATAGTTATTAAGATAAAGAATAAGATTAAATTTACAAGAATAATTACTTCTTACTATGAAATATGACAAGACACATGCAGCTGTTTGTGGTCTTTATTGTCCAGGCTGCTCAGTATTTATTGCTACACAAGAGGATCCGGTCCGTCTTAAATTCCTTGCAAAACAATTTGGTATTACTGAAGAAGAGATGAAGTGTGATGGTTGCAGGTCTGATAAACGTATTCCATTTTGTGATACATGTAAACTCTATCCATGTGCTGAGGAAAAAGGAATAGACTTCTGTGGTGAATGTGATGAATATCCATGCGATGAAATAAAAGATTTCCAATCACTAGCACCCCATCGATTTGAATTATGGGAGGCACAAGAACAAATCAAAACTATGGGATACGAGAAATGGATGGATGAAATGAAGAATTATTATTCTTGTGATAAATGTGGAACTATAAATTCTGCATACGATTTTCAATGTAGATCATGCAAGGCTAAGCCAGGGAATGAATATACTAAGAAATATCGCAAGAAAATAATGGAATTCTTGGCAAAACAACCACTTAAATTGTAAAACAACTAAATCAATTATATTCAAAATCAGGAGAAGTATCTTTTATATCTCCTAAATATCTTTATTTATGAGAAGAATTATGACTCTCTAATTATTTAAAAATTATAAAAAGATAATAAAAAAAATTTATTTTGACTTACTTTTAGCTTATTTACTCTGCCAGATTATCACAATTTCATCTTAATTTGCTTACTTCTTGAGCGCAATGTGACTTCCGTCACTTTAGCGACCTCAGATACTTCAGCTTGGGTTTTTCTGCAGTTGCTCGATTTAGCTGCCATATAAATCACACTCGCAGCAAGACCTTTTGGGTCTTTCCCTGTGCGCATAAGACCGTTTTTTGACGCTTGTATGAGCATATTAATTGCCTTTTTCGAGACTTCCATCGGTAAAGATAGATCTGCAGCGAAACGGAATATAAGTTGTTCCGCTGTGATTGGCTTATACTTCAAGTTTAATTCTGGTAAGACTTCTTTTACAACCATCCCTAATGAGCGGTGTACTGTTCTTCGAGGTGTCATGGATGCCTCACAGATTTCCTCTAATAATCTTGGAAATTCGTGTACTCGAATAGCCGCATACAAAGAAGCCGCAATAAAACCGTCAATTGATCGACCCATTGTAAGCTTTTTCCTGGCTACAACTGAGTAAATTTTCCAAGCAGTTTCTTTAATGTATTCAGGTGTATTTAACTTGCTGGTTAACATCTTTAACTTAGGTTTTGCTTCCCAGAAGTTTCTCTCGATACTGGAAATTAATGAATTTTGAATCTTTGATAATCGTGAGAATAAAGTTTTTCCCTTCGCACCAATTAGTCTGCCTTTTGAGTCAATTTTAGAGTTTGGAAGCATAGTACGTGGCCCAAATTCCCTCCATCGAGGTTCTGTGCGTCTACGCTTATTTACTTCCTCTACTGTATAAGCACGTCGTTCATTTCCAACAAGATTACGACCAATAATCATACCACAGTTTAAACATACGTTGTCGCCATCTTTGCTTTCAACACATGGACTATCACAGCATTCTCCGACATCTGCCTTATTCACTTCTCGTGAACGTAAACGATCCTTATAGTTATTATTCATATTTTTTTCTTCACTACTTATTTGTTCAATACTTTTTTTTTTTTGCTGGTTTTGTTCAGGTTTTTCTTCCGAAATTTGGAAAATGTTCAATTTACCAATTTCGAAAAAACCGTTTCGTTTTTTAATAATTTTGACGTACGAAATTTTTCGTTACTATTTAATAAAATAATAATTTACTTTACTATTTAAAAATATTATTATTTTTTTTTTTATGTTATTACGCAACATACAATCTAAATAGTGGGATTTTCTTCCCATAAACTATTTAGACCTAATTGCTCTATAATATACAATAATGTTCAAATTAATAATTCTAACAGTTATAAATTATAACTCCGTTTTTTTTTAAAACTTAGTTTTTTACATTTTAAAAAAGTTCTTGATAAAATTGAAGGATTGAAATGAAATAATTTCACATAATATTAGCTGCTCTCATTTTTTTTGCGACTATTTTCATTTTATACTAGTTATACTAAATATACTCTAATTTTATAGTAACTTATGAAAAATCAATTAAATCTCCAGTAAATCCCCATGATTTAAGAATTTGCTCTGACTTCTGGATGATATTTTTTTGAATGAATTCTTTTAAAGGCATTATTTCATCGCAATGTCCTAGAGCCATTGAACCTATTGGAGAATCTTTCAGTTCAAGATGGTATATTTTCTTATAATAATCCTCATCATAAATATCATGAGTAATAAGCTTTTGTTTATATTTTTCTGGAGATGGACTTTCTGTGCATGACATAATAGCAGTACCAAAGCATACTGCATCAGCTCCCATTGCCAAGGCTCCGAGAAAACCTCTAACATCGCCTATTCCCCCAGCTGCTATTATAGGTACTTTCAATAATTTTTTTGCCATTGTCATGTTTACAAGGGTTGTGTTTTGGAACGGGTTTTTGAAGCCTGTTCCTTCAATACCAACGATAGTAACTGCATCAGCTCCTGCTCTTTCTGCTGCTAGAGCATGCTTCATTGTGGCACATTTATGGAACCAATAACAACCTGAATCCTTAACAATATTTCCTATTTTTGGAGCCTGGTAGGCGGAAGTAGTAATAACTTTTACTCCAGCATTAATGGTAATATCTATGAAGTCTAAATAGTGTTCTTCAGGATTTCCCAACCTGGAGCCATATGGTGGAGTTATTGTAAAATTTACTCCGTAGGGTTTATCTGTCAATTCTTGCATTTTATCAATTTCTTTTTGGAACGCTTTGGGATTTGTAAAATTTAATGCTGTAATGATACCTAAACCTCCTGCATTAGAAAATGGTGCGGCGAAGTCTGCAGTACCTAATACGGCGAATGCTCCCATAATAATGGGATATTCAGTTCCCATCATATCAGTCATTCTGGTCTTCCATTTCATTTTTTCTTCCCATTATACTTGTGGTTAAAATAATATCTTGATAAATATCAATATAAATATATTAAATTTTGCAACCTTTAATATATAATTAAGAATCATAAAACTGCCCTATTTCATTTTTCGGAAAACTAAAATATAAATATGGTTTTCATTACCATTTTTCTATGACTTTATTTCAAAGTTTAATATTTATTGGTATGGTCTTTTCAGGTTGCAGCTTATGGTATAATCCTTAAAGAAATGTTTAAAGGTTATGAAGTCATTTGTGTTACCTTTAATGAGCAAGGATATTGGATGTATGAGCCTACTCAGTCACTAGAATTTGTCACCAAGTTTTATAGTACACAAACTGGGACAAGTGCCGATTGGGAATTTTTAACTAAATTATAAAAATTTTAAAAACCACAAAATTTTTAATCAGAGCCTTTATTTTAATAATGAAATTTTAATAATTCTTAACCAAGATTAAATATTTACTAGTTGCACTATGACAAGAGAGAAGTGGGAAGTACGCACTGATAAAGAATGGAAGTTAGAGCTGAAAACTCAAGAATTATTAGAACAAAAAGAGTTTGAAGTTATTATTAAGATTTTAAGTGAATTTTTTAAGAGCAATTCAGGAAATATATATCTATGGGAGATTTATTCTGAAGCGTTAATTAATTTAAATCAGCTTAGTAAAGCTTTACTTTGGCTTGATCGAATCATTGAGACTAATGAGTTATGGGCCAAGGAGCAGATATTAAGAGCGCTTTACAATAGGGCATATATTTATCTTCTAAGAAATAATTTTGATGAAGCTATAAAATCCTTAGAGGAGTGCTTTCTAGAGGATGTTAGATACTTAGAAAAAGTAATGAAAGATCCACGATTTTCGGTTTTACTGGATTTAAAAAAGTTTCAAGAGATTATTCAACCTTCTAAAGAATTTAAGGTAAATGAATATATTACTCTAAAACTATACGGTAAAAAAACTGTTATTTATGTTTGCGGTGAGATATATTCAACATGCCACACCGCAGTTTTAAGTATTCCAACTGAGGATGCCGAATACTTAGACTACGATTCGATCGATGAGTTTTTTCATTATATTGAACCAATAACATCCGAGAAATTAGACGCATCAATTACTCCTGATGTGGAATTTTGGGTTCATTGCTCTAACATTCAAGCTTGGGCGGATTTTAACTATGACACCAGAATACTTCAAGATTACCTTGCTTTCGGAATCCTAAAAAAGCTGAGTGATAATGAGGTTAAAGATGCTCTCATAATTTTTAGGGAAGAAATAATTAAACGCCTAAAAAGTGGTTGGATAAATATTCTTCTCTTCTTTTTGGAAGAGAATTACATCTCTTCTTATTTAAATGAAGATGATTTATTCTCTAGTTTACTTAATCAAGAAGAGGCTTTAGCTATGGAACGTATTGCCAAATTGACTCGGTTAGGTTATACGCTTACAACTGATATTGAGGAGTCATACTTGGAGGGATCAAGGTTTAGGTCGAAAGAACACTTCCATTTCTCCATGGAAGATGGCTATGTTTCAACTTTAGAGATACTATTAGATTATAATAATCATTTTCTGATAATTGACTGTCTGCGCCGATTGCCCAGATTGGATAAACTACATATCTTTTATTCTTTTAAGCCAAGGAATTTAGGGTATATACTACAAGGACTTGGTTTTGAGCTATTTAGACATGAAGAAGGTCTCATGGGTTTTAAGAAACACAGTTAATGACATAGCAACATTATAAACTTATTCAAGAAAATATCTAATTTCTAACAACTTTCCTTTATTTGCAGGATCCATGCAATTAATTGATTTTAATTCCAATGAATAAAAAACACCTTTATTTTTCAATAAAATACAACTTTTCTTTTATCATTATAATTACTTTTTGGGAGATAGGAATGAGTAAGCAAACTACTGTATTTGATAGGTTAGAACCAAATAATAGAATCCCTTCACGAAAAGAAAAACGCAACAAAAAAATAGTTACCCAACTAATTTAGTCTTCAAAATTTTAGTTCTCAAGAAAATATTTAGTTGACACCTGCTCAACTTTTCCCAATTAATTCGAAAAAATCAAGCATACTTCAATTTAATGTTGATCCCTAGTCAACAAATTCAAATAGTTAGAAATTTCCCAAATCATCAGGTCTATTTAGTAAAAAATTGTGAGTGAAATAAATAGTTTTAAGCACAAATTTTAGCTGTTTTTTATTGATAATCTTTTTCACATCAAATTTTTTCTAATTAAAAATTTGGGAATTATGAATAGGTTTTTTCCGACTTTTGAATAAGGGTTACATATAATATCTTCGCCATAGTAAATAATTACACGCAGTTTTAAAGTAGGAATCGAAAAATAACTATAGGCAATATTGCGAACTGCCATATCCAATTCTCCCCCATTATTCGGTGAAACAATCAAGTCCCTTAGCTGTTGTTGCCAATTATACTAAGTTTGATTATACGCTTACAACTAGTATTGAGGAGTCTTATCTATGTCCATCAACGTCCAGAACTGAAGGAAAATTGCATTTTTATATTGAAAATTAGAAATTATTAGGCTTTGAGTTTTTTAAGCAAAGGGAAGGTTTCATAGCTTTTCATAAACATAATTGATAAGTCACATAACTATGATCATCATAAATATTTCTAAAAAATATTTAAAAACTAAAGTATAAATATCGTTTTTATTTTATGTTTTGTATGACATTAAACCAAACTTTTAGCCTTCTGTTTGCAGGTATGGTCTTTGAAACATTTATCATAATCTTTTCAGCTGTACTTTTGATACTTATATTACAACGATATTTCATTAAAAATCACAAACTCACATTATACCTATTTTTGATTTTCTTGAGTTGGACATGTGCAATTATCTTTTCTTGGCTTTCCAAAGTTCTAGAATTATATTCCGGTATACCCTATTTAGCTGCTGGATCAACAGTTGATCCAGGGACGGCAGAGTCATGGATAATCTTTAGAATAGTAGGTTTCAGAATAAGCTTTGTGTTTGTCACCATAGGTACGATTCTATCCTACTTGTTGAAAGTAAACGCATTTGATAGGGAGTTCAATAAGACTCAGAGTATGATTGTATACGCTTTTGGAATTTTTACAATGTTTTACTCACTAATAGCATATCAGAGAAATATAATAATCCTTGATGTTTTAGCTTTTTTATTTGTACTAATATTAATTTCGATTGTGTATCTCCCTTTCATGATGAGTGCATTAAATACTTCTAAATCAGTTGATGATCCTACATACAAGAGAGCATTTCAGACATTGGCCCTTATGAGTTTATTTCTGATACTAGTATTGGTTATGTTTCTCATTGATCGAATATTCATTTTATTAGGTAATCCGGGTTTTACTATTTTCTATTTCATGGCATGGATTTTTGTAATTTTAGCATTTCTAGCGGCTTACTTAGGGTATATTCGACCAAAAAGCAGTGAATAAATAATTTTCTTTTTTTTAATTTTTTCTTTTTTGTTTTAGTTGGAAGTTTTCTAATATTCATAATCGATAAATTAAAAGATATCATTTTTTTTCTTAATTATAAGAATGATTTCTTAATAACGATAATAAAAGTCAGAAAATGAGAAAAGAACTTAAAATCCTTGTTATTGGGATTATTTCATTATCAGTTATTATTACATCTTATTCAGTTTTTTTACTTCAAAAAGAAGAAAGCGTAAATTCAAAATCAGATAATGATGATAATGGCTCTATAGATGTAATTTATTTAACGTACAGTCCTAAGGGAATAAGATTAACTTATATTCATAATTTTAGTGATTCTATAGTTATATCATGGTTTACTGAAAAAAATGCTTCTGATCCAAAGGTATCATATTCTTTAAAATCAGACTTATCAGATTTAATTGAAATTAAGCCCAATATGACAATAATCTCTAATATTTATCTTTATTCGGCAGAAATAGTTAGTCTGCTTTCGAATAAGACGTATTACTATCAGATACGATCAGATAATAATAATATAAGAGAAATAATGAATTTTACTACATTTGCGAATAGTCCAAGTCACTTTAGGTTTTTAGTCTATGGAGATAGTAGGACGGAGCCAGATGGCTGGACGCAGAGAAATGAGCGGCGTAATCTTACAAAACGAATTATGGAATATTTTAGCGAATCATTTGATTTTATTGTACATACCGGTGACATCGTATATGATGGAAGATTACAGGAGGAATGGAACAAATATTTTATGGATACAGAAACTATTAATGCATACAAGCTAGGAGTCTATGCCGAAGGAAATCATGAAGGAGGAGTAAATACAAGAATGTATGATAATCTTCTCATGCCAAATAATGCTACTAATCGATATTATTCTTTCAGTTACGGAGGGATAGGGTTTATAATTCTCGATTCTGCTGAAAATGATGTAAATTATATTAATGATCAAACAAATTGGCTTAACCAAACATTGATTAAGTTTTCACAAGAAAATATTTTTAATTTCGCTTTTTTACATCATCCATTATTAGGTACTAGATCTAATTCTTATCATCGAGATAATTGGAAACCATTATTTGATAAATATAACACAACCCTTATTATGTGCGGGCACAATCATCACTATGAGCGAAGTTATCCTATGGTTAACAGTTCTGACTTATCGAACTTTGATAATTCTGAGCTTTATGATTATAATAATCTAAATAATTCAATATATATCGTTACTGGAGGTGCTGGCGCACCTTTATATTCAGTGTATGATGAACCGTATATAGCATACGCAAATGAAACATATCACTTTGTAATAGTAGATATAAAAGAAGAAATTACCAAAACGACACTCTCCTTAGAGGCTTGGGGAATGCCTAATGATTTTAATAATCTTTATTTATTTGATAATATAACAATTACGAAGTCGAATTGATTATACTTTTTGTTTCTATCACTTAAAGATAAAAAAAGGTCTTTAATTTGAATTTTTTAATAACGTATAATTATTTTAGAAATTTATTCAATTCATAATTATAAAGATGAAACATAAAAAATTTAAGAAAGACATGATATTAATTAATTGAATAAAATATTTTAAAAAAAATTGTTAAAAGGATATGAAAGAAACTAATATTATTGATGATTTTGAAAAGAATGATAAAAAACATTTACTTTCATCAAATCAATTAGAGAAGTCAATTAAGAATTTATCAAATCCAAGTTTTTTAGGCTCTATTCATTTAAAAAATTCAAATTTTGTGAGATTTAAATCCCAAAACCAAATACAGAATTTATTAAGTGGCGAGCTTGAGCTAAATGTTAATAAATCACTTAAAAACATGCTTTTTAACCCTATTACTAAAATTTTAGTTCTCTTAATGATAAGCTTTAATCTATTATGGTTCCTGTTTTTGTACCTATTCTAACCTTATCATAGGTGGAAGGAAAATCCTTTCCATTTAGAGAAAGGAATTATGAAAAAATTCTTGGAAGCTTTGATTTATTAACCTTTATCAAAGAAAAAACATGCGTCTTTGGTATAATTTTTAAAAATATATGACTTTTTTTTATCTAGAAAATTCATGTAATTAAAGCACTAAAAAAATAAAATTTATAATTAGCTGGTTGATAGTTAATTGATATTCGATGTTATTATTATTGGTGGTGGTGTAACAGGATGTACCATAGCACGTACCTTATCTAAATATGATTTAAAAATATGTTTATTAGAAAAAGAAGCTGATATTGCCAGTGGAACTACAAAAGCTAATTCTGGAGTAGTTCATGCAGGTTATGCTGCTGAAAGAGAATATGTTAAAAGAAGTTTTTGTATTAGAGGAAACAAATTATATACTCAAGCACATGAAGAACTAAATTTTCCATTCAAAAGAATAGGCTCCTTTGTAGTAGCCTTAGAAGATAGCCAAATTAAAGACTTAGAAAAATATAGGAAAAGAGGTACTGAAGATGGGGTTCCTGGATTAGAGGTTATACTCGATAAATCAAAGATATTGCACATGGAGCCTAGCTTAACTGATGAAGTGGTTGGAGTATTACATGCTCCTTCAGCAGGAATTGTAAGTCCATATGAGATGACATTTGCTTTAGCAGAAAACGCTGCTATGAATGGAGTTACTTTTTATCGAAATCAGCATGTAACTAAGATTAAACATTCAGATTATATATTTACTATTTCAACTAAGAAAGATATTTTTCAAGCTCGGAATCTTATAAATGCTGCTGGCGTTAATGCTCGAAGAATTTCTAAAATGTTGGGATTGGATTATTTTAATATCTTACCAAGAAAGGGTGAGTATATTTTATTTGACAGAAATTTACTTCATTTAAATAAAGTATTATTTCCTACGGCAACAAAGGTATCAAAAGGAATACTAGTGTGTCCAACCATACATGGAAACACATTTGTTGGCCCAAATGCCCAAAACATCACTGACAAACATGATTTATCTACTACTACAGCTGGTTTAAAAGAAATTTTAGAAGGTGGCACTAAATTAGTTCCAGGGATACCTGCAAGAAGTGCAATTCGGAATTTTGCAGGTCTAAGGGCAGTCCCAGATACTTATGATTTTATTATCGATAATACTGATATTTATGGTTTCATTAATGTAGCAGGAATTTTATCTCCTGGATTATCATCTTGTTATGCAATAGCAGAAAAAATAGAAGAATTTCTTGAATTTTTAGGAGTTAATTTGAAAGTTAAAGAGGATTATAACCCAATCCGACCAAAACCTGAACGCTTTACTGATTTTACAAAAGAAGAACTTGATAAAAAAATAGGAAAAGATCCCGCATGGGGTAGAATAATTTGCCGATGTGAAATGGTTTCAGAAAAAGAGATTTTAGATGCAATTTATGCTCCAGTTGGAGCTACTACGGTAGATGGGATAAAATTCCGCTGTAGACCTGGTATGGGCAGATGTCAAGGAGGATTTTGTCGACCTAGAGTTATTGAAATCCTTTCTAGAGAATTAAATATTCCCTTTGATCAAATAACTAAGAGAGGTGAAGATACAAATTTTTTAATAGGGCAAACAAAGGATATGGTACTAAAAGATATACGGGGAGGTGAAAGTAAGAAATGAAAAAATACGATACTGATGTTGCTGTTATTGGATCAGGGGCTGCTGGATTAGCTGCCGCTATAGAAGTTAATAAAGCAGGGTTAGGAGTTTTAATATTGGAGCGAGACAGAGAACTAGGGGGGATTACATTACAATGCATCCATAATGGTTTTGGTTTAAAAGAGTTTAAGGAAGAACTTACAGGTCCTGAATACGCCCAAAGATTTATTAATGAAGTTGAAGAATTAAAAATTCCCTATAAATTAGATACAATGGTAATTGAAATTAAACAAGATAAGACATTATATGCAGTTAACAATAACGAAGGATTAATTGAAATTAAAGCTAAAGCAATAATCTTAGCAATGGGTTGTCGTGAAAGAACAAGAGGAGCTATTAATATACCGGGTTTTAGACCGGCCGGAGTTTATACAGCTGGTCAGGCTCAAAGATTTGTAAATGTTGAAGGATGGCTACCGGGGAAATCTATTGTAATATTAGGAAGTGGAGATATAGGCATGATAATGGCACGTAGACTCACATGGGAAGGGTGTAAAGTTAAAGCGGTAGTTGAAATCTTGCCTTATGTAAGTGGTTTACTTAGAAACCAAGTACAATGCTTAGAAGATTATGATATTCCCTTAATAACTAACTATACTGTAACTAAAATTCATGGGAAGGACAGAGTCCAAGGGATTACGATCTCTAAAGTTGACCGAAATTTCGATAGAGTTATTGGCTCTGATAAATTTTTCGAATGTGATACATTATTATTATCTGTTGGATTGATTCCCGAAAATGAATTAACATTTAATGCTGGGGCAAAACTATCATCCAATAACGGTCCAGTTGTTGATAATAATATGGAAACTACAATTGAAGGAATTTTTGCATGTGGAAATGTATTACAAGTTCATGATCTAGTTGATTTAGTTACAGCAGAAGCAAAAAGAGCTGGAAACTATGCTGTTGATTATATAAAAGAACGATATGGTAAAAAAATACAAAAAAAAGAACAAATCAAGTGTGAATCCGGAGAAAACGTTAATTATGTTAAACCCGATCTTATAAATAAAAGTGATTTATCGAAAGATATTATTTTTACTTTTCGCGTCAGGTTTCCTGATAGGAGGATTCTTATCCAAATTAAAGATGAAAATGGGATTGTTTATAAAAAGAAGAAAGTTTATGTAATACCTAGTGAAATGGTTGAATTAAAAATAAATTTAGAATCATTAAATATTAACCCCGATTGTAAAAGATTAGAAATTGAAGTTGTTCCACTTCCAGAAGTATTAATTGAGGAGGATTGATATTTATTATGTCAGAATCAAGTCAAAGTGTTGTTAAAGTTATAAGATGTATTGTCTGTCCTACAGGTTGTGAAATTCAAGTGAAAAAGGGCTCTGAAGGAAATATTTCCTTTGATGGTCATACATGTGATAGGGGATTGGAATATGCACAACAAGAATATTATGAACCAAAACGAATCCTTACTACTACAATACGCGTTGATAATGGTTTTTTGCCGTTAGTTCCAGTCAGAACAGATAAACCTATTTTAAAGGATAGGCTAAGAGATGCTTTAAATGAAATTGCGTTAAGAAAAATTAAGGCTCCTATCAAGGCAGGTGATATTTTGATAGAAAATATCCTCGGATTAGAAGCTAATGTGATAGCAAGTAGAGATTTAATAGAGAGTAAATAGTATATTCCTATCTCAATTTTATTCCTAATTTTTTATTAAGGCTGAAGTTTTAAAAGTATAAAAACTTAAATCTCAAATTATTATTAAGTATCATTTAATTTTCATAAAAAATTATCTCATTCATTAAAATAGTTGTTAAAAGGAGATGTTATAATGACGAAATCAGATTTAATAGGTATAACTGTTCATGAAGAAAAGTGTGCGGGATGTAGAATATGTCAATTAATGTGCTCCTTCATATATCAAAAAAAATTTGCCCCTACTGAGGCTTTTATACAAATTCTCGATGAATATGGATTAATCCCAAAAATTTCTTTTTTAGAAGGATGCAAAAAATGTGGACAATGTGCGAAACACTGTCTTTATGGTGCTTTAGAATTAGAGGAGGTTGAAGTATAATGGATTTTAATGGGTATACTGGTAATATTCTTAACGTGGATTTAACAAACAATAAAATCTCATTTTCTAAAGAAAAAATCGAAGATCTTAAAAAATTTATTGGTGGATCAGGAATAAATTCTATGCTCGGAGCTGAAAGGCTTAATCCTAACACTGATCCATTATCTCCCGAAAATATTGTTATTCTTGGCGCAGGACCTTTAGTTGGTACGATAACTCCAGGAGCATCTCGATCAGTTGGATTTTCAAAGTTTCCAGCCACAGGAGCTATTGCAAATTCATGTGGAAGTATGAATTTTGGCTTTAATCTAAAACATGCAGGTTTTGATCATGTTATAATCTCAGGAAAAGCAGAAAAGCCAGTTTATTTATTGATTTGGGATGATCACATTGAACTTTGTGATGCTAAAAATTTATGGGGCAAAGATATTGTAGAAACAACAAATAGTTTCTGGAAAAAATATAATTCTTGTGGAGTTATATCTATTGGTCAAGCAGGTGAAAATTTAGTTTTTGGCGCATTAACTTTAATTGATAAGACTACAACCTTTGGTAGAGGTGGTATGGGAGCAGTTATGGGCTCTAAAAATCTTAAGGCTGTGGTTTCTAAAGGAACAAAAGGCATAACCATTGCATATCCTAAAGAGTTTAATAAACTCTATAAAAAACAAATTGAACGAGTTCGTAATTATGAACATCGAGATTCATGGATTGAATTAGGAATGCTAAGAAGTACTCCTTTTAGTATGGGTCTAGCCGCAGCGGGGTATACAAAAAAAGCTCGGGAAGCTACTCCAAGAACTTATCTTAAAAAGTTAAAAAAAAGACGAATTGCCTGTCCATCATGTCCAATGGCCGACAAAGATATTCTTGAGATTCGAGGAGGTGAATTTGATGGATGTATTTGTTATGTAACATCTATAATTAGTCCTTTTGGGATGTTAGCAATTGAGGGGATAGATACTTGCGGTCAAGCAGTTAAAATTCATGATATTATTAATAGATATGGATTAGATTATATTACTATGACTAACATAATCCAATTTTTAAGCAATATGTACCAAAGGGGTATTATTACTCAAGATGATATTGGATTTGAGT
>SDBT01002133.1_pt1 | contig 35325 bp, 24 predicted proteins | sample 2277101 | NCBI WGS metagenome assembly SDBT01 (sample SAMN10404973, study PRJNA504765) | marine sediment metagenome | isolation source: marine sediment core GS10_PC15, 103 cmbsf | place: Arctic Ocean: Southern Knipovich Ridge | collected 2010 | reverse complement strand
CTGTTGTCCACCCAGTTTCCGGTCATTTGCCGCCAGCGTTTCTTGCCGGTACGTGCGTCCACGGCAATGAGATCGCCGAACTTGGAACCCAGGAACAACAGAGGATGATCCGTATCGTCCTCGATAACGGGCGAGCCCAACACTTCGTGCGGCATCTGAAAGTTCCACACCCGCTGCGGCCTTTTGCCGGAGACGTCGAACGCCTGGAGCAATCCCCTGCTGGCAACGACAAAGACCAGGAAATGACCGTCAATAATCCGGCCAGCCGGAGCGGTGACGGGCCCTTGGCTGACTTCGCAACGCCAGAGCACCCGGCCGCCGCCCATCTCCAGCGCGTAGAGCCAGCCTTTCTGCGTGTTGCGCGCCAGTGCCTTATCGTATATAAAGCAACTGATATAAAGGATGCCGTTGTGCAGGAGCGGGGCAGAAAGCTGCGCGGCCCCCTGGGTATTGGTGGGCTTGACCAGTTCCCGGCTCCAAAGCCGGCTGCCGTTATCGGCAAAGTGCGCGTAAACATTCCGATCCGCCGCGCCCCAGAAAACGACTTGGCGGCGGCCCACCACGCCCACTGCCGGGGCGTCCCCGATAGCGCCGTTGGTGATTTTGAACCAGCGGCGTTCTTTGTTGGCCAAGTCCAAGGCGTGCAGCGTCTGGTCGTAGCCGCCGATGAAGGCCATGGGCCGGCCGTCAACGACGCTTATGGCCGGGCTGGCCCATACGGCCAAGCCGCGTTGGTAGCGGCGGCTGCCTTTACTGCGGAAATGCCACTCTTTGAGCCTGGCCGCTTTCCCCGTTTCGCAAACCCCAGTCCAGCGAGATGTGGCGCGGCCAGCAGCGCCGCCTCGCTGCGACGGCCAGGGGGCCTCGTCCGCACCCCGACACATCGGGGTACACAACACCAAAGACAGCAGACAGAACACCGAACACCGAATACTGAATACTGAATACTGAATTGCCGCTTCGCTCTCGCCTGGCGGCTCGCTTTGCGCCTTCGGCGCTGCTCTGAACACTGAATTGCCGCTTCGCTCTCGCCTGGCGGCTCGCTTTGCGTCTTCGGCGCTGCTCTGAACACTCCTAATCATTCCTGGGCTTTCCATTTATCTTGGACAGAGATGGCGTTCTGGGGACAATTGTCCACGCATTTCAGGCAGAAATGGCACTCGCGCAGATTGATTTCGCCGAACTTGATGGCTTCAAGACTGCAAACATCATTGCACTTTCCGCAGTCGTTACATTGCGATTCTTGGGTCACCAGCTTACGCACACTGTGTTTCCCGGCCCAGGCAATGGCTTCGCGCCAGGGGCAAAGGTAGCGGCACCAGATATGGGGCACAACCAAGGCTGCCAGCACGACGATGACCGTGGCCAGTATCGAGGCCGGATCATAGACCTTGGTGAAACCGAAGTGAACCGGCGAGGTAATGCGCCAGCCGATGATCGCTGAACTGACGATGATTAGAAATGACAGTACGCGCAAGCGCCGCAAGTGGCCGTCCCAGGCATCCATGCGCCAGACCAGGACGAACAGCAGCAGCACCAGTACCTCCGACCAATAAATGCTGGCATCCTCGACAAAAAATACCCGGGTCGCGGAGAGCCAGATCATCCACGCGAGGAAGACGAGGGCGACCGCAATGGCCATCGCGAGCATTTTCCAGGAAAACCGGGAGCTCTCGTGCCGGCGTTTCAAATGCCATTTTTTCAGGAAGAAGCCGGCGAACTCCTGGAGTGCCCCCGTGGGACAGATCCAGCCGCAGAAACTGGGGCCGAAGATCATCGAAGTAGCCAGAATTGTGGCCGGCACTGAGCAAAAATATAACGCGATGATGTTCTCGCGGCCGATCTCCATCAAGCCCCGGTGAAAGTTGCGGATCATGCCGAAGACCCCGAGACAGGTAAAAACTACGAAAACGAAAATGAAAATACCGAAAAGCTGGGTTAGATGGCGGCAAAGCTGCCGCCGTTTCTGCGGCACAATCACCGGAATAACCGCGAGCAGTCCCAGCGCCAGAACCGTCAGCAGCTCGACGTAACTGCCTTCCATTCCGCTCAACGCCTCATCCACCAGCTTGATATTGGCCGAGGCCTTTTCCAGCAATTGCTCGAGCCTGCCCGGAATAGATGCCTCAGCAAGGCTCATTATCTGCCTCCTCGATTGGATGGAGCGGGGCGGCACATTCCAGGACAATCGAGTCGCCCGGCGCCGGCACTGTTCCCGGAGAAATCAAATGCACCACGAGTTCCGGACCGGGCTCGACCTTCACGGTCAGTTCCACGTAAATGCCGCGGTCAGCGGCTCGGCGGACGATGCCCCGACATAGAGAGGGAGTGTGGGAGTGTGGGAGTGTGGGAGTGTGGGTGTGCCCCGCGATTCGCAGGCCTTCCGGGCGGATCTGCACAAAGCCGCTGGCGCCGGCAGGGGCGCCGGCGAGCGGAAAAATCGCCCAGTCAAGGTTGGCTACGGGGCCGTGTTCGCCGTTTTCGAAACGGGCCGGAAAGATGTTTCGGCCGCCGAGGAACTCGGCCACGAAGCGGCTCCGTGGCCGGCGGAATAATTCGTCCACCAGACCCGTTTGGACGATCCGGCCGGCCTGCATCACGCCGCAGCGGCCCTGGAGCGCCCACGCCTCTTCGCAATGATGGGTGACATGGATAGTTACGGTTTTGATCTGGTCATGGATGAGCCGGAGTGCCTCCAGCAAAGTTCTGCGGGCATTGGTGTCGAGCATACTCAGCGGCTCGTCCAGCAGCAGGACGCGCGGGCCGACCACCAGGCTTTGGGCCAAGGCCACCCGCCGGCGCTCACCGCCCGAAAGCGTCGCCGGCCACCGGCTCATCAGTTCGCCGACGCCCATGAGTTCCACCATCCGGTCAACGCGGCGTTGCTGCTCAGTCCGGGGCAAACCGCTGTAGGCCATGCCAAAGGCGATGTTCCGGCGCACGTTCAAATGCGGGAACAGCGCCCCTGTCTGGGAAACGCAACCTACGCCGCGCTTCTGCGGGGGCAATGGATTAACCCGTTCACCATCGATGATAATGTCACCAGCGTGATCACGGAACATCCCGGCAATCGTTTTCAGCAGCGTGCTCTTGCCGCAGCCGTTGGGACCCATCAGAATAAAATAATCGCCACGCTCAAGCTCGAGCGAAAGCTCGCCAAGCGTAAAATTGCCGAGTGCAAGTCGTAAGCCCAGGATTTGCAGAAAGCCACTCATGCGCCCTTCCTTTCCGAAGCATCCGGCCCCGGCAAAAAGCGTGTTACCCATTGCAGCAGAAAAAACATGGCCAGCGAGAACAACAGCAGTATCGCCACCAGTGGCGTGGCTTCCGCGACACCGACACTGTTGAAGCGATTATACGCCGCTACCGGGGCGGTCTCCGGGGTCGGGGCGATAAAGATCACCGCGCCGAATTCACCCGCGGCCCGCGCCCAGGCCAACACCGCGCCGAGGAAAATGCCCCGGGCCGCCAACGGCGTCGCGACACGCCAGAACACGCTCCATGATGAGGCGCCCAGAGTCCTGGCCGTGAGTTCGAGCTCCTCGTCCACACTGTCAAAAGCCGCAATTGCGCTCTTGGCCAGAAAGGGCAGGGCAACGAAGATCTGGGCCAGGCAAATGCCTATTACTGTGCCGTCTATATGAATGCCGAAGAGATCGTGGATAGCACTGCCGAGTATCTGTTTGCGCCCGAAAACGTGGAGCAGGGCAATCCCGGCCACCGACTGCGGCACGACTATTGGCAGGTCAATAAGCGATAGCAGAAGGGTGCGCCCGGGGAATCGCAGACGGCTGACCGCGTAGGCCAGCGGCACGGCAAAGATAACGAGGAACAGCGTCGAGACAGTGGCGGTAAGAAAGGTTGTGCGGATCGCGGCCCGGAGACGCACGTCCCGCAGTACCATTACGAAGCTGTGCAGGTCCTCGCCCATGACGACAATGATGACCGGCAGCAGGACCAGAAACAGCAGAACCAGGCCGGCGAAGAGGAACACCCGCGCCGCTGTCGAGGGTACGGCGCCGCGCGCCCAAAATACCGCCGTCAACACAAAGAACAGGATGAACAATGCTTCCCACGCGAAAGGCTGGCAGAAGGTGAAGCTGGCGGTCAGCGCCCAGAAATAGGCCGTCAACCGCAGGCTGCGGGCACAGGCCACCATGCCCAGAAGGAAGAGGATAAAGAGCGGCTCGGCATTGTCCAGCCACAGAATAAAGATGGCGAAAAGTAAGAAGTAACTGGCAACGAAGATCAGCCAGTGGCGGGTGGGCAGCGAGGTATTGATCTTGATGCCGACGTATAGCACCAGGATGTTGACCATCAGGATGGCGCCACTGGTAAGCGCGTCCGGCGCCAGGTGGTGTCCCACAAAGGTATGAGCCATCACCAGGGTCATCATGCCCGCGCTCGGCAGCAGATCATAGTCCCGCCGCAATAGCACGACGCCAGCGATGACATTGAAGGCCAGCAGCAGCAGATTGAACAGTTCAAACGGCGCCAGATGCCCCAGCACGGACAGGAGTAGATACAAGCTGAGGTGAAGCCCCAGCAGACCACCGATGACCAGATTTCGCGTGGAGGAGGGCCGCTTCATTCACCGTAGCCTCCCGGCATAGCGCGTGAACTTCGCGAAATGCCGATGGGCGGGGGCCTGGCCGTAGAACCGGGGTGGCACAAGTGGCGTAAGGCCATTCCGCTTCAATCGTTCCTGTTGTTTTGACAAGAGATATTCGATGAATTTTCCCGCCAATTCGTGGTCTGCGCCCTCACGCGGCATACACAGAGTCCAAGTTGCCGGCGCTCCCCTTACCGACACGCTTTCCTTTTCGCCGGCTTTCAGTTTCTCGAAAGAGACTGACGCCCGGCTGTAATCCTCCTGGGTCGAGCTGAGGTTGACGCGCTTGTCCAACTCGATATAGCGGATGTCGCTGGCGATACAAATCGAGCGATACACAAAAGCGTAGTCTATCTCACCATTTTTGAGCAGGGGGGTCAGGCGGGAGACGTGATCCAAGACCTTGTGACATCGGGCCCGCAGCCGTTTGGCGAGCCCGGGGTGGCCGAGTTGTTCCTGAAGCTGCCACACCAGCAATGTCCGGTACCCGATCGGCCCCAGATTCTCATCTACCCGCGCGATGCTGGTCTTTTCGTCAAGAAGTACCGGTACCCAGTCTTCTTCGGCTTCTGCAACTCGCGGCGCCCAGGCGCCTACGCCCAAGACGATGGCGTCGGTGGCAAAGTCAATACGCCAGTCGCAATAAGCATCCAGGAGCTTGGTCACCAGGAGATTATCGGCCAGCATAAGCAGGTCAGCCTGGCGGCCCAGTTCGCTAAGCTTGCGACAGGCCATCTGGCTGCCGCTGGCTTCGGTCTGGAGTTCGATTTTCAGGTCGCGCCGACAGTCCTCCCGGAGATCATCAAGGAACGGGGTCAGACCTGCGGCATGGAAAATCCGCAGGTTTTTTCCGTTTCGCGCCTGATCCTCGCTGACGGCCCCGCAACCCGAGAAGACTACGGCGTACAGCAGCAGCAAAGCCGAACCCAGGGCAACAAATGCCCGAGATGGTTTCGACTTCTTTTCTTCAATACGCTTCATTCTTCGGCTCGGTATTGTGCGATTCATTGGATTTCAGCTAACGCTGACAGCCGCTCCCAGAGCCACAATGAACTGGGCATCTTCGGGCACGAGGATCGAGGTATTCAGGTTCTCTTCGACGGCCTTGACCAGTGCCCGGTTGAGCGCCCCGCCGCCGACAAAACAATATGCCCCGCGCCGGGCAACCCGGCGCACCATCGAAGCGATGCGGTCGGCAATCGCATTGTGCGCCGCCGCGGCGACGTCGGCTTTGTGCTCTCCCCGGGCCAGCAGGCCCACCACTTCACTCTCGGCAAAGACCGCGCACGTGGCGTTCATTTGCAGCATGGTTTCGGACTCCAGAGCCGCGTTCACAAATTCATCGTAAGGCAGTTCGAGCTTCTGAGCGAGCATTTGCAGGAAACGACCCGTGCCGGCGGCGCACTTGTCATTCATGCTGAAATCTTCAATCTCGTTATCGTCCGCCAGAGCGATCACCTTGGTATCCTGGCCCCCGACGTCAATGATGGTATGCACCGGTTGGTCCGCGGGCATCCGGAAGCGGACGCCGGCGGCACAGGCCTTAATTTCAGTCATCACTTTATCGCCGAACTTGACCAGACGGCGGCCATAGCCGGTAGTGGCGATAATGTCCACGTCCTTCTCGGTCAGGCCTGCCTCAGTCAACGTTTCTGCCAGGGTTTTTTTCGCGGCCTGTGCCGGCAACGCGCTGGTGGGGACCAGTCGTGAACCGCGGACCGTCCCGTCCTGAAGGATCACCATTTTGGTCGTTGTTGACCCGATATCCGCACCGACAGCAATCATTATCGCAAGCTCCTTAGCTGAGCGTGGTTCAAGATTTCTCCACGGTTTCCAGGAATGCCTCGAGGCGCGTACGCAACTGCTCGGTATCTTCCAGACTGTAATCGGTACGCAGATTAAGAAAAGGTATGCCCTTATTTTTCAGAATGTTGTCCAGGCGATAAGCTTCCATGTCGAAAAGCTGGCACAACCGCAAACCGTGGTTGACCACGCCGTCAGCGTTGAATTCCGCGACCAGCTCCAGCACCCGGCTCAAACGGGTCGCCTGGGAACTGAAACAGGGGCAGGCCGACGCGAAAACATATTTCATCCCAAGCGCCCGCAGCAATGCCTTGTAACCGGTCTCGTCAACCACCACCGGGTCGTAGTAGCTTTGGGCGCCGGAGCATAAGGTATCGGCCACCACGTCCGCGCCGCATTCTTCGATAAGGCTAAGGATTTTGAAGTTTGGCCACAGCATCGGGGCGCCGGTCAGTACCAGGCGCGGCCCCGGCCCGGCGGGGTTCTGCTTTGCCTGAAAGTGGCGCAGTTCCTCCAGAACCAGGTTGGCTTGGCTGCACCATTCGTTCAACTCGACCCCGCTAAAGGACGCTTGAATGATCACGAAAAAGTCGCGGATCGAGAGTGCGGCGGGTTGGGCGGCCCTGGCTGCCTGGAGCTCTCGCACCACTTGCGTGCGTTGCCGGTTCTGGCTGATTGCGGCCAGCAACTCCTTTTTTCGCAGTTTCCGGTTCAGGACTTTGCTCAGAAAAGCGATCAACCGCTCGAGTTCTGCCGTCACGCTCTTCAAATAGCGACCGGCATCCTGTTCCGGCGGCAGGTTGAACAGGAAAGTAGGCTTGTAATCGGCGAGTATCTCGCCCAGTTTGCGTTTCGCATCGCAACTACTGGGCATCAGAAAAGCCAGGCAATTGCCGGCCGGGCCTCCCGGGGCTAAGAGACTGGCGAACGAGGCCTTTACGAGCGGGCAGATATCACCTGCCAGGACTTCTTCGCCGGTCTGTACCAGCGCCGCGTTGCCGCAGTCCAGACGCACCGGTCTGCCGCCAAGCGCCACGATTATCTCGATTGGAATCATATTGCAGAAAAAGCCGATCCCGGGCCGGTTGTCCGAACCTGCTTCAGCATTAACAGCTTTCTCGAAGTAGGCAATGTTCGCCGGGCGCTGGGGTATTCGGGAAAGGCTTTCCTGGGTTTGCCGGAGGACAAATTCGCGGCGCTTACGCAAGCCCGGATTCTCAACCCGGCAGGGCGGCAGACGATACCGTTGATCAAACTGTTCGGTACTCATTCAGTCTTCTCTTAAGCGTTGAACCGGGATTCAGTGACCTCGATGCCACCGTGTTCGAGCGAAAGGCAACCGTTACGCGGACACTTTTCGACACAGCGTAAGCATAGCACACAGTGGTAAGAACTGACCTCGTCGGCCTGCATTTCGTCGCGAACTACGCCGATGTCCATGGGACAGACTTCCGCGCAGACACCGCAACTATTGCACTTCTGCGGGTCCTTTTTCAAGGCAAACAGGCCGCCGCGGTTGAACACGCCCGAAAGCATGCCCATGGGACAGAATCGGCACCAGAGCCGCCGCGCCGCCAGAAAACTCACCACAAACAGGCCGAGTACGATGAGGCAGGCAAAACGAAAGAACCCAAAGGCCCATTCCATACCCGGCAAGGGCGGATAGGCCGCCAAGCCTGCCCCGGCCACGGGGCAAAGCTGCTGATTAGGACAAATCTTGCAGAATGGATAAATCGGAATCTTGCAACCGACGAATTTGCCTTCGGCATTAAGGCTGGGCACCGCCCGGGCCATGAGCAGCATAAGCCCCATCAAACCAAGGCCGGAAAACAAATATGCACCTTTCACCTTGGGAGTTGCTCGGACTGGGGGGAGACCCGATCGTTTCCGCAGCCAGTTCAGCATATCACCCATTGTGCTCAGCGGACAGAGCCAGCCGCAACACCAGCGCCCGACGACGAACGAAAAGCCGAGAAATACCAATAACGCCCCCAGCAAAACCCCAAGTTCGTTGACCTCTGCCGGTTCGACCGCCCATACCCGGGCAAAATTGATTTGCGCGAGGCGTTGGAACAGCTCGAGGTTGCAGCCTTGAACGTAGCCGCCGTCCGGAGCGAAGCGGCAAGGGGCCGAGGGTAGGAAAAACATCTGGTTTTCGTGACGCATAACCGGAATTGTCTCCGAGAGAAGCATCACCTTTTCTTGCGTGCCGCGGCGGGCCTGCATTTCCTGGTATTGATTATAGCTCTGACGGAGGGCGAAGCCACCATAGACCAGGATCAGGAAACACGTGGCCCGGACGGTACGGCGGAACCAGGTCAGACTCAGGACCGGCTGCACAAGAACCAGGACCGAAGCCACACCCGCGATCAACCAGCTCGGCCGCACCAGCAACCAGTAGAAACCTCCCTGGCCCGGCGGCACCGTGCGGTAACCTTGGTAAATGCCCATACCCAGCAGCACGACAAAGATTGCCGGCAGAATGAGGAAGAACTTGTACCAATAGTTCCGGGGCAGGTACATGGCCGGCAGGATAATCAGCACAAAGACCGCGGCCAGCGGCGTATTCAGCGTCGCCAACCAGCGTCCCACCCGCGGCTGCAGCGCCGCCAGGTGATATAAGACACTGAAGATGACGACCGGCAGCAAAACGGCGCCCACCCGCCCGGCAAGGTCCCGTCGGCGGCGCAGCAAGGGCGGCACGGTTAATGGGACCAGTACAGCGAGAAACGGGCTTGTGAGCGGGATCGTAAGCCTAATCAAGGCGGTTAGAATCGTGGTTATCGGCACGGAACTTCCTTATTGTGAGTAAAACAAAAATCAATCCCATCGGCAACAAGTACCACAGGGAGTAATAATCGGCGCGGCTGTCAGCAATTACCTTGATGGTCGCCACGGAGACTTCTTGGCCCCGGAACCAACTAAACGTGCGATAGGCAGTCGGCCGGGCCGGGTCGAGGGCGAGGCCCGCAACCAACTTGTTTTGGGCCGCCACGTCCGGACCCCATTTCAGGGCGTAATTACCACCAGCAGACGCCAGGGCCGAAAGCGGGACAGAAAAGTAAAAACGGAGCGATACAATCTGGCCGAACTCGCGGTATATGCTTGTGTTATCGATGGCGAGCGGGACCTGACGGCCGCCGGGAGCGACTACCGTGATCTGATCGATGGTATCAATGGCGAACGCGCCATCGTCGAAGCGTCCCGCTGCCAGAACATGGCCTTTTTCAGGAAATGCAAGGGGCGTGGATTCTGGCGACTTCAGGAAGAGGGCTTCCGAGGCTGGGAGGAAATCAAGATTAACTGATTCGGCTGCGGGTAGCTGGTTTGTGGCCAGCAAAATGAAGCAGACCACAGCGTACCACAGAACACATGATGTGACGCGTCCATTCATAACTGCTGCATGTCGCCGCGGAGATCAACGGGCCAGAATAAAACGATCGTAAATCATCGGATTCGTCAGGCTTAATTTGTTGCCCCGCCAGTAGCTCATCTTTTCTTTGCCTTTACGGCGAATCGTGCGCGTGAAGTTCAAGTAGAACTCGTTCCCCTCGGCAATGCCCAGGAGCTTACGCGGGATCCGGCATTCCAACATTTGGCTTTTCCTGACCTTCTTGATGATGACGCCTTTCGTACCGGCGGCGGATTCAGCCTTGCCGCTGAGGCGATCAATCTTAATGCTCACGGGTGTGGCGTCGGGTCCCCCTGAAGCATAGATGGTCGCCACGTCCGCCTCAGCGTCCTCGCCGCCCAAGAACCCGAGCAGGCAGTAGACGTAATTACGGTCCGCCATGACCCGGAACCGCGACTGGTCGGCGGCCCGTTGATTGACAAAGTATTTGCCGGCTTTCACATAGTCATAGAAGTCGGAGCAGATCAGAGCCTTGCCCCATTCGTTGCGTTTGGCCTGGCCATCCACGGTCACCCGGCTGCGGGCGGCAAGCCTGTGCGTGGCGGCAGCGGCAGTCAAGTCAACCGTCTTGAATTCCATCGAGCGCCTCTGACCATTGAACAGCCGCAGGCCAATCTTGTATTTGCCGTCGGGAATTCCGGGCTTGCGCGTCAGCGTAACGTTGAAATAGACCTTCTTTGAGGTCCCAAGACTGGGGAATCGGCGCCAGCCGGGCCCAGGCTTTACTATGGCCGTAAATTCCTTGCTCTTGATCTCCAGGTTGATATTCGCAATCCCACGGTCCATCGTATTGAGAAGATATACCCGGAAAGAGGCTTTCTTGCTGATCCGCAACTGGCCGTCGCGAATGTCAACTTTTACCGCGAGATTATCCTTGGCTTGAACAAACACGTCGTTGCAGAGATGAGCCCTGGTCAACAGCGGCGCCAACACGCCGAGCATCAGCGCAAGCAGATTGGTCCTGGTCATAACATGTTCTCCTGAACTTTGTCGCCTGAATGTACGTTCGATTCACACCACTTGTCTTCCTGAACGCAAACTGAACAATGCACCATTAACTATAGTATGCACGTATGCTGGCATGTCAAGCCTACTCTGGCCTATTTCTGGATTGAAATCGCAAAGCCTTTCACCGTTCCTCGCCCAATATCAAGCCTTGCACGGTCGAATGACCGGGTCCCTCGCCGAAACATTCTTGACTCAGCGCCGGCAGCAGATGCCCGGCGCCGCGGCAATCACCGGCTCGGGCGCGCAGACTCGAAAGGTACTACGGCCACTCGTGCTTTAGCGCCCCTAAGCGAGGCCCAGTTCTCCGCTGCGCGTCAGTACGCCACCGCCGTGTCAAAAAGGGCAATAATGTTTTCAGCCGGCATGTCCTCGGTGAAAACCTGAGACGGACCAATCAGCAGACCGCCATCAGGAGCGAAGGTGTCCAGCACTCGTTTCGTTTCCTGCTCGACGTCCGCCGGCATGCCTGTGACCAAAAGCAAATGATTGACCCCGCCGTCAAGCACCAGTCGACCTCGACGGAACCCCTTCAGGCGCTGGTGATCGTTGTCCTTGACGTACTCCGGAAACGGATTCCAGCAGTCAGCGCCGATCTCGATCAGGTCCTCGAGTAATGGCCAGACATAACCGCAGGAGTGAAACCAGACCTTGGCCCCGTGCCGATGAACAATCCTGAACGCCTCCTGCCAGAGCGGTTTGTAGTAGCGACGCCACATCTCAGGGCTGATCATCAGCCGCTTCATGGCGCCGACGTCATCATCCCCCCGGACCACTTCGATCTCCCCCTGCCCGGCCGACAGCAGTGCTTCCAGGTATGCGAAGCTAAACTCGCCCAGCTTTCGTGTATAGACCTTCATGTATTCCTGGTCACACACGTCCAACAACGCCTTTTCGTTTCCCCGAAGCATATTGTGCATCTGGTAACCCAAGCCCATGTGTCCGGCGGAAACGACCATGTCGCGGGCCTTGATCTCCAAAGCCCGGGCATAGACATGGGAGAAATCGAAGTCACTCACCTGCGGCCAGGCATGGGCCTGCAATTCAGCGGCGTCGTCGCAGGCGTGCAAACCGTAGTGGTGTTGGGATGAGTTCCCCCAGAAATCCAGTTCCGTGCCATTATCGGCCACTTGGAGCGCACCGACATACGTTCCTGTGATTGCGTTCCACTCCCAGACGCTGAAGCCGTCGATCCCCGCCTTGACATACAGATCGTTCTTGTCGGCAGCACCATAGTGAGCCAGCACGCCGGCCAGTGCATCGCCATGTGAATCAAAGGCAATGGGCGGCCGATCCGGCAGGCCGCCAGCCAATGCGGTCAGAATTCGTTCGCGTCTGGTCATCTTGGGATTGGAGCAGCAGAACCCAGAACCGACGAATAAAGAAGGATGAGATTCTGCCTTCTGACTTCCTTGTTCAATATTCTGAGTTCGAGTTTTCTGCCTATGGCAGTTACCAACTATGGTACATCTCGCAAATAGAAATACCAACCCTTTCACCATGTTCCCATGAAAGCTAAACTACACCCACCGCCCATGATCAAGCTCCCTGTTGAAATAGACTTGACTCAGCTCCGGCGCCGGATATACTTGACGAGTAATGGAGAAGGTGGATAAAGAATGAACCGGCTGAGAAAAATACTGACGCTGGGCCTGGAGAAGAAACGGGCCTGGCAATTACCGATGATTGCTGGACTGCTCGTGCTGTTCAGCTTGGGAGTGTGCTGGTGGTATAATTCACGGGCAGTAAAAGGCATCCGCTTGGTCGACATGGTGGATATAGGCGATATTGACGGAGTGCGGTGGATTTGCAGGTGGGATAGTGAACAGGTGAATGAAGTAGCGGACATAGCGGAAGAAGAACTTGACGAGTCATTGTTCATTGATTACTGGCCTATTTTGCCTTTATTCTTGGCGATACACAGAGGCCACACCGACATAACCAAGGTATTGATTGAATTCGGAGCTGAGGTCAACACGAAGGTCGAGCTTGACCTGGGGGCGGGGGAATACTGCGTGCCGAAGTACCACAAGGAAGAGACTAGCGTGACAGCGTTGGACTGGGCGACCGAGAGAGGGCAGGTGGAAAGTGTTGAAGCGCTCATCAAAGCCGGAGCGGAGGTCAACGCTAAGGATGAAGATGGAGAAATGCCCCTGCACAAAGCGATGCTGCCATTTCTAGGTGATACGGAACTCATCAAGGTCCTGATACAAGGAGGAGCCGATGTCAACGCCAAGTGCACAACGGGTCTGGACTTCTCAGGCAGCCGCAAAGAAAACCGGCCAGGTTTATACACAAGCGGAGGATGGACGCCTTTGCATATGAGCGTGATTAACGGCAAAGTCCCTCTGGTCGCAGTATTGATAAAATCCGGGGCAAGCATCGACGCAAGAGAGAACGAGGGGAGAACGCCATTGCACTGGGCGGCAACTTTGGGCCGTACCGAGATGGCTAAGATTCTGCTTAAGGCCGGGGCCGACGTCAATGCCAAAACCAAGTATGGCACGACGCCGCTGCACTGGGCGGCATTTAAGGGCAATACCGAGATGGTCAAGATTCTACTTAAGGCCGGGGCCGAGGTCAATGCCAGAGATAAGGATGGCGAAACGCCGCTGGATTCGGCCCACAAAGAAGAAATGATAGACCTCCTCCGCAAACACGGCGCAAAAACCGGCGCTGAACTAGACGCAGAAGCAAAGCAGGGCAAGCAAGAATGAACCGGCTGGGAAAGATACTGACCCGGTCATCCGACCGGGCAAGCGCTGGGGTTGGGGAAGAAGCGGGCCTGGCAATTACCGCTGATTGCCGTATTGCTGGTGCTGTTTGGCCTGGGTGTGCGCTGGTGGTTTAATTCCCGGGCAGCAAAAGGTATTCGTTTGCTGGATATGGTGGATAGTGAGTGCTGGTGAAGGAGAACTGTGGATATGAAGAGAATCGCGGCTCTGGTTTTTATCTGCTCGCTTGCGGTTGTGGGCAGTGGGTGTGCGACCTCGGGTTACTTTGCTGCTCGGCTGGGTGATGCGGCGGATATCTTCACGGCCACACTTGGAGTTGGCGCCGGGGTAAAAGTCCGGGTTGGGCCGATTCAGCCGGCGTTGATTTACGATTATGACCTCGTCGGTCTTCGCGGCGGGCGGTTCTTCGCCAGGCCAACACCAGATGACAGGCGGGGAACAACTATAGGGGTGGGAGAGGAATTGTTTCTTCCTTTCTATGCACGGTTCGAGATCGGCGAAATCAACCCCCCTCTTTGTGGTGTCGGTGAATACAAATCGCGTCTCGATAAAACGTTTTTTGAATGGAGCCGGTTTCCTTTGATAGTCTGGGGCTATCCCGGTCGAGCTAACGCTCAGATAGAAGTTGCTGGCGGCCTGGGACTGGTGGCCCGGGTAGGTTTTAATCCGCTTGAACTCGTGGACTTTTTTCTGGGTTGGTTTAGCCTTGATATTTGCGGCGATGATCCTGATTAGAAAAGCCTCAACAGCATCCGGATTGCCGCCTTTACCAGACGCTCATCTGCCCAGCAACACTCCCGCGATATTTCTCCCGCTCAGCCCGTCTCAGCTATATCCGGCGCCGGCGCTGAGTCAAGTGTGCTTCGATAGGGACCCGGTCATTCGACCGGGCAAGGCTTGATATTGGGCGAGGGTGGTGCAGCTTAGGCTAGGGAAAAAATGATGAAAAGAATTGGTATTTCTATTTGCGATTGGTATTCCTATTTGCGAGATGTATTCTAATTGGCAACGCAACGGGAGGGCCGAGTAATGCGTGGCAAACGGTTCAGGCTCATCAAACGATTGGCTTGTCCCACAAAGTTATTCCGATGCTCCCACACGAACCCACCCACACACGAACCTACAGTTCGAGCAAGGTTCACCTTGATCGAGCTGTTGGTGGTGATCGCGATTATCGCGATTCTGGCGGCAATGCTGCTGCCGGTGCTGACTCAGGCCCGGGAGCGGGCCAGACGCGCAATCTGTATGGGCAACCTCAAGCAGATTGGTCTGGGGTCGCTGATGTACTCGGACGATCATGGGGGTTACTTGCCCATCCGGTTCTGGTATTGGTATGACCCCTCTGCCACCCGTGTAATCAACGGGCTCGCGGAGGAGGGGTACGTGGAGAAAGAAATCTTCTTCTGCCCGTCCCGCACCGGGCGACGATCGCCCGGCATCTACAACTACTGGCTGCCGTGTACGAGCGTGCAACTCGGGTGCACCGGCACCCCCTGGCATACGTGGTACTACCTGGTGCGTACCGACAGGCTCACGCCCGAAGCCTGCCTGGGAATCGACCAGACTTATACCACCCCGCCAATGGACGGCACCCACGGGTACGACTGGGGGCGTGCTCCCAATCATGCGGAGGGCACCGGCATGACCTCCGGCGCCAATGCCCTGTGTATAGGGGGAGACGTCAAGTGGGTCAAGCCCAGCGAGATGACGGCGGTTGACATCTGGTACGAACCTTCGTGGGCCCTTGATCCCTACGACGTCTTCTTTGAGACCGGCAGCCACGTGCTGGCGGGCGACTCGGGCTGGTACACGGGCGTGGGGACGCGGAACGGTTACTGGGCGACCGGATACACGTGGGGACGGTTTTCCGATGATTTCAAGCCGTTGCGCGGAACCTTGACGCCAGTGCTGGACTTTTGATCGGTGGAACTGGCAAATCCCGATAGACATGCGAGCAGGAGACTGGCGAACCGCCTGCCGCGGCCGGGCTTGAGCTCACCTGCTGCATATCCCGAGAAAATATCACTTCAACTGCGAGCCCGGATATTGATCCTGCGAGAGGGTGTTCTATGAAAGAGGGAAGGGAAGCTGTGAGGAGGAGCATCGTGAAAATCGCCATGGTGTGCGTTGGCATTGCCTGGGCTGTCATGGGGATGCAGTGGCCGAGCGCTCTTGGCGCGGAAGTTGACGAGCTGGACGAAATGATGGACCGGCTCGAAGAGGAAGTCGAAACCGGTGTCTCGAGCGAGAAGAAGCTTGCGGGATTGATGGTCGAGATGGGTGCGGGTCCGAGCTACATGAGGCGATCGGCCATCTGGCGTTCGACAAGATACCGGGATTATCCCCAGCTCATTGCCAGATTCGAGAAGTATGTCAAAGAACAACCGTCGGAAATCGCCTCGATCTCGGCAGTGGCATTGGGTAAAATGGGGGCCGGGGCATCAGCGGCAACGCTCATCGCGGCCCTGGACAGCGAGTCTGAATGGGTGCGGGAATCAGCGGCGTATGCTTTGGGGTTGATTGGTGAGCAGGCGGCGCTGCCGGGGCTGAAGAAGCGCCGGCCGCGGGAGGCTGGCCTGTCACGCTGGATTTACGAGGATGCGATCGCGCGGGTCCAGGGGCGGGCCGGCGCGCCAAGTCCGTACCGGCCTGCCCTCGAGGGCGCAAGCGTATATTTCATCGGCGCAAACGGGACGCTGCTTGGCGACAGTTGGCGGCATCTCGTTAAACGCTATGGGTTAAGAATTGACGGGGAAGCTCCGGGCTCGATCAACCCGCCGATGGCGCGGTTTGGCGGCGCGCCTGATCTGAAGCGTTTCTACGAACTTTTGGTGGACAAGAATGGGAAACCGCAAATTGACGTGGTCATGGTCGCCGGTCTATTCCAGTTTGAGTTTCCGGCCAAGTGCCGGTGGAAGCTCTATCAGTTTGTGCGCCGCGGCGGCCGGCTGATCAGCATCGGCAATGCAACGTTTGTTCGCGGCAAGATCCGAACCGTGAACGGTCGTGTTGTACATCGTTTCGCCATGCCCCGGCAGCTTTGGCAGGCGCTTTTGCCGCCGGAGCCGGACAATGAATTTCGGCCCTTCGTGGCGGGGATACGGGGGGATTATCGCCAGGCACTGCGCACCGGGGTTCGGGAGTTTGGGCACGGGCGCGTTATCCTGTGGGTTGGCGCCAAGAGGAGAGATTGGGGGCTAAGCCGGCTCCCGCTCTCGCACCTTGATGAAGACATCGAGAACAGATACTGGCAAGCCAGGCGCGATCCGCTGCCGAAGGAAAAAACTATCGAAAAGCTCCTGCTCTACGCCATGGCGGGAGAGAAACCGTTTCCGGCGCTGGTGGATCTGTACGAAGGTCCTGGACAGACAGTGGCAGGAAAATCTGTCAGCTTTGCACTCAACTTGTACTCGGCAACCAGAAGTTCCGGCTCGGTTGAGTTGGAACTTCTTTTTGCCAAGCGGACCGTGGCCCGCCGCAGTTTCAAGATCAACGCGCGAGGACGGCCGTTGACCAGGCTCAAACCCCGCATCACCGTGCCCTGGGACCTGCCGGACGGGCAATGCCGGGCGCGGATGACGTTCAAAACGCCGCAGGCCAAGCACACGGATGAATGGCCTTTTCAAGTCATGTCGCCATTGCGATTCGAGTGGCGCATGGAAGATTCCTATGAGCAGACCGGCGGCATACTGTTGGGGAAGGCAACCATCGAGAATCAGCGGCACGAAACCCTTAGAGGCTTGACGCTGGCGCTGGAAGTATCCGATGAGCGCGGGCGAACCTTGCAGCGATCCCAAAGTGATGTGGTGTTGCGGCCAGGCATGAACGGTCCGTTTCCATTGGCGCTGCGGGCACGCGATTACCGGATTGGCTCGTACTATTTGACGCTGAAGCTCAGGCGCGGCGAGAAGGTAATTCAGAGTTCACAGCGGCTCCTGCACCGGTGCGGGCCGTATGACTTTCAACGTGATCTGGTTTACGTGCCGTGGAGCAATTACCCGGTTCCCTCGGCGCCACGAATGCGCCAGTTGCTGCTCTCTTCGGGCTTCAACGCGGTTCATAGCTTGGAAGCCTATCCGGGCTGGTACAATTGGAGTCTGGGGCCGCTGGTGTGCAGCACGCCAACCTGGCCCGGAGAACTCATCGAGCAGACGAGAGTAGGGGGAGCCGGCCAGATGAGCATGAAGGAACTCGCACACTACCTCCGCCGCCGCCTGCCGGGCTATACGGTGATGGATCCATGGGACGAAACGGCATTTGAACTTGTGGACAATGTCCGCGGCGAAGATATGGGCCCAACAGGCTCGGTCTTCTACCGGAATTGGCTCAAGTCTCGTTACCTTTCCCTGGCAGCGGTGAACGATTCATGGCGCAAGCAATACCGGACGTGGCGCATGCCGGCGAAAACGCGCATTCCCCGGCCGCGCGCCTGGGAGGGCGATCTTAGCTCCTGGAATCAGATCTGGGCCTGGCGCGGCGTGCCGAAGGACTGGCAACATTACCTCCACGGCTTCGGATTCGAGGCGATATTCTCGGAGTTGCGGCCCATGTGCCGCAAGATCGATCCCAACCACTGGTGGCACGGGCACCACGGCTGGGTGCCGTCGGAATGCTACCACACCCGAATCAACAGCGGCGACCGGCCGGGAAATTTGAACCGGCTGGCGCACAATACCCGTGGCCGCTACGGCAGCCGACCCTCCACGATCATGCTGCACATTTTCTATGTGACCCACGATATACGGCCGGGCCCCATGCGCCATTTGCATTGGGACGGACTTGCCGGGGGCGGGCGTCATTTCATTATTTATGCGCCAACTGTAAACGAGAGTGATGACTGTTCCACCTGGACGCCGGGCTATACGCTCAGGCCGCATGGTAAGGTGCTGGCCGACTCGATCTTTCGTGTCCGGTCGAAGGAACAGGTACTGCTTGATACGGTCAACTCACTCTCAGCTAAAGTGGCAGTTCTATACCATGTTGGCAACCCCAGGAGCGTGCCCGGCGCCCTGCTCGATGCGCTCATATTTGGCGGCATCTGCCCGGATTCGCTCAAGGTCGGGATGCTGAGGAGCGAGCGTATGCCGCTTGATTCCTTCCGGGTTATTTTCCTCTATGGTGAGCGAAAGCTGCCGAAGCGCTGGCAGGAGCGGCTGGATGAATGGCAGAAGAAAGGCGGGAAACTCCTTTTCGCGGATGATTTCAGGTTGCAATATGGAGAGGCCGAGAGCGAAACGCCGGGATTCACCCAATCCACGGATGTCTCCTCGATCCGCGTTCGCGAGGGGGACAGGATTGAAACGCCGGGATTTACCCGATTCCAATCCGGCGTTCTGGCGAAGCTTCGCGAGCATGGAGTTGTGCCACCGGTCCAGGTCGTGGACGACAACGGTCTGCCCGAAGCTTCCGTGGAGCCGGTTCTACTGCAAACCCGAGACCAGAGTCAATTCTATGTACTGGCCGCCGTAGACTGGTCGCTCGAGTATTCTCAGGCATTCGGTGATCTGCCCAAGCATCCGTTTCGTGAAAAGATCGAGTTGAACGGAAACTTTGCCCAGGGACAAACATTCTCGGTCACGGGCAAAGCCGAGAAGTATCAGCTATGGGCCGAAACTCACGTGCGGGAACCGTTCGCGGCCCGGGTGACGGTTGACGGCAAGCCCGGGTTGCCGCTGGTCCTGTCTCGGAAGGCGCGCTCGGAACTGAGGGCTGAGCGCGGCGTGGGAACCACGCGCTGGATAGCGGGCCCGGCGTTCAGCCTGAATAGCGGCAAACATGTGCTGAAGATCGAGCCGCAGCGGGGCCGCCCCGCCATTCGGCGGATCTGGATCGTGGATGATCTGCTGGTGCGGCCGAAGCTGGTGTGTAATCTACCTGGAGTGAAGGAGGTATACGACGTTTTCAATGACCGGATGCTGGTTCGGGTTGATGATGGTTGGCGGTTGCCTTTGCGAGCCAGCTACGGTGAGATTTATGCTCTGATCACCGAAGCCCTTGGCCCTGTCGAGGTGGAGCCGAGACTTCTCGCGGGTAAGACAGACCGCAGAATTCAACTGAAGATCCGAATTCGCCGGGCCGACGGCGCCTTGTCCCAGTGCCGTCATGCACTCAACATCCGGATCCGGGACGGCAAGGGCAAAGTAATTGAGGGGCTTTTCCGGAAAGCCTCGGTGAGGGGTTGGCGAGTCGTGACCTTGTATGTGGCAGGCCAGGACCCGCCATTACCGTGGACCGTGGAAGTGAAAGACCTTAGTTCCGGGCGCACCGGGAGGGCAACGGTCTCACGCGCGTCTGCCAAGCCGTTCAAGCAGCTGGCGCCAAAGGCTGACCTGGTGCTTCGCACCGAAGCGACCCCGGCGCTTGAAGCCGATGTGAACATTGTCCCATTCCGTATCACGGTCACCAATAATGGGAAGAAAGCTGTAAGCGGCCGTGTCAAGACAGAGATCCCTGCTGATCTGTTGCTCGAGGGCAAGCAGGACGTAGATATAAGAATCGCCGCCGGAAAGACCAGGAAAATAGAATGGGTCGCGGTTCTGGGACGCAAGCAAGCCGTCCGCCTGAGAGAGCACCCCCCTCGCGTCTGGTTGAAGCTTCCGAAGGCAAAGACGCTGGAAGCACAGTTTGACGATGTGTACGCCTTGGGTTGGGAAAAGACCCCACCGTTGATTACGAATGCAAAGGTGGGAGAGATCAAGGTTTCCATCCAGAACTGTCTGGAACGAAAGCTCAGGGCAAGGATGAAATTCGGTTTCTCACGGAACTGGAAAATTGTGAAAAAGCCGCCGCGTCAGGTGCAGATTCCGGCAGCCTCAAAGACCGGGCCTTCAACGTGCGAACTAAGGTTTACGGCCAGACTGAAAGACCTTGCTGAGCAGAGCCCGGAGATATACCAAATGCCGTTGGCTTTGCACATCGGGGACAAGGTTTTTGATGCTGGCATTGACCTGGTTGAGACTGAGAAACGACGCCGGTGGTATGTGACAACCTTGCCGGAGTTTGAGCTTGACAAGTCTACCCAAGGGAAGACACAGGTCAGCCCGGAGGCCCTGGCCAAAGCCGTGGACGCCCGGAAAAGCGGACTGTGGGGCTTAACCTGGCGCGCCTTTGAGTCCGACACGTTGATTGATTTTCCGGGCAAGGTGGGGGACACGTCTTTGGCTGTGAGCAACGTGCGCTTCCCCAAGGCCGGCAAAATATCGGTCCGGGTTCGGGCTGACGAGGAAAAAGTCCAGGTGTGGCTGGGCGGCACCCTGATGGCTGTCGACAAGCATCGGGACCGGCAGACGGCCGACACGGCCGAGGAAACTCTCGAGAATGTTTTTGCCGAGAAGAAGACAGACGTGCCAGGAAGACAGTGGGTACCAATCGTGGTCCAGTACAAGCAAATAGCCCCGTTCCCCTTAACCGATATGGTCTTTCTCGATGAGAAAGGCAAAGTGATCTGGGGCGCTGACGTCAAGGCCGATATTGCGACAACGCGCGCTGGTCACGTTCATCCAGGTCTGAAGTGAATCCAGACCGGTCCAGCCAGCAGCGCTAATTGCCAGGCCCGCTTCTTCGCCAGACCCAGCGTCAGTATTCTTCCCAGCCGGTTCATGTTTTCACCTTTTTTGTTCCGCTGCAAGTATATCCGGCGCCGGCGCCGAGTCAAGTGTGTTTCAATCAGGGAGCTTGATTATGGGCGGGGAGGGTGTACCTTAGCTTATGCAGCAATTGTCAAGGCGCCGCCTGAGGAGTGACGTTGGGTTGCAGACCGCTGAGTGCAGACGTTCGGCATTAAACCTGGGAGAACACGCCATGATGAGAATCGGCAAGATTATGCGTCTTGAAGAGAGCAGCCTGCGCCTCGGAGGCGTCGGCGACAACTGGCACATGACGTGGGCAAACGACGACAAACAGTATGTGAGCCTCTGTGACGGCAGCGGCTGGCCGGGGATGCCGCAGGCAAACTACAACAGCCGCATGTATGCCATTGCCGGCGATCCGCCTCGTCCGGTGTTCGAGTACCTCGAGGATTACCCTGATCTGGTCAACAACTCGAAGGCGCGTGAATGTTCCCGGTACTACAACTTCGGCATTCTGGCTTTGGATGATCACATCTACCAGTTTCTCACCACGCCGAACCATCCGTTCAACGAGCCTTCCCCCCGGTTCGTGGGCGCCAAACTTATTTATTCGCCGGATAACGGCCGGACATGGTGCAATCAAGACGGTTCGTCTCCGGTCCGGTGGGAAGCGTGGGATGAACGGTCAAAAGACAACATGGTCTTCTTCGAGGAGCCCGGGGACGCATTCTCGCTGCTGACGGTATTGCAGATGGGAAAGAACTACCGGCACAACCTCGACGGGTATGTCTACGTGTACGCGCCCAACGGCAACACCGAAGGCGCCATGAATCAGCTCGTGATGCTCCGCGTTCCCAGGGATCGCATCCTGGACCGGCGGGCGTACGAGTTTTTCGCCGGGCACTCCTCGGAGGACAAGGCGAAATGGTCGTGCCGCGTGGAAGATTGCGCTGTGGTGCACACGTTTCCGTCGGGCTGGGTGAATCAGCATGTTCATCCGTATGCCTGGCATCCCAGTGTGGCGTATTTTGCTCCCCTGGGTCTCTACCTGATGGCCAACTGGGGAATGGGATGCTCCCCGACGGGCCATTGGTTTGGCAAGCCCAGCTACCTCGGTTTTTGGACGGCTCCACAGCCGTGGGGCTCCTGGACACAGGTACACGAGGAGACGGCCTGGACACCCGCCGGAGATGACGCGGCGCGAGCCTATCAGCCACAGATCGCGCCGAAATGGATTGCGGCGGACGGCCGGTCATTCTGGCTGGTGTGGACGGATTTTCAGGATGTGCAAGGCCGAGGGAGGCCATATTACGCATTCAATACCCAGAAGGTCCGAATCGAGGTCGAATAGAGATCCCGAACCGGAAAGGACAATCAGCCATGACCAGTCCGCTGCTTAACGACATATTTGTCTCGGCAACCCGCGATTCACTGAAGCGGCAGGAACCGGACGGCAGCCTCGGGCCCGCGTCCTGGTCGCCGATGGGCATTCACTGCTGGGCCTTGAGTTATGCCACGGAATTTGACCACAGCCCTTATTACCAGGATTCGGACTTGTTGGCCGCTATTCTGCGACTTGGTGATTACAACCAAGTGGGTTTTGATCCCCAGATGGGGTTTGGAAACAATGCGAAGGGCTGGGACGAGTGGCGCCTGATTGCCTGGCTGGAAGCGGCATACCTGATCGATAATGCGCTCGACGACGGACGACGTCAGGCCTGGCGTGAGACCTTTCTGTCGTTCGGCGATCATTTCAAGAGTACATGTATCGACATGGAGGTGTTCGACGGCATCATTCCTAACCACGGGATCTGGGGACATACGACGTTCTACCGCATTGGCCAGCTCTGTGGGCGGCAGGATTTCTGCGACATTGCTTCGGCAGCGTTTGAACGAATCCTTGCGTCGCAGACGGCGGATGGCTGTTTCCGGGAGGGGGACACCGTCAGCGGCATCCCGGGGACAGCGGTGACCGGCTACAACCTTGTGAGCCTGATGGCCATAAACATGTACTACGGATACACCGGCGACCCGGCGGCGGCCGAGGCCTTGGAGAAGGGCTGGCATTGGTGGTACGACTTCCTCTTTCCTGACTTCTCGATGCCCCCGGCTCTCGATTGTCGGCAGGTCTACGCCCACGGGAGCGGTCCTCGTCCCGGCGGCCGGCCAAAGCTTCTGCACTTGCCGGCGCACTTCTATAACAAACCCGAGATCCGCGCCTACTGTGAAGCCGGCTGGCAGGAGTTCGCCGATAACGAGCAGTACCGGAATCAATCGCTGGGATTCTTCTCGCTGCAATGCGATAAGATTAAGGCAGATGTCACCCCAACGGCAGTCGAACGACCGGAATACCTGCGCATGCGCGAAGAAGAAGCCTGTATTCGTCGCCGGCATAAATGGCACGCCGTACTCTGTGGCATGACCAACGACTACTGCTCAAGCGTAACACTGCCCCTGTGGCGATTGGAACGTCAGTCGCTGGTTAACCTTTATCATGAAGATCTTGGCTTGATCATCGGCAGTGCTCATTCGATGATGCAGGAGCAAATCAGTACGTTCACGTTCTATGAGAACGGCGCGGCCTGGTACCTGCATAACCACGCCTACCTGAAGAGCACCCCGCCGCTCGATTCGCTCCTCCTTCGCTATGGCAACAATGCCGCCGTTGTCTCGGTCGATACCAATGACCCGGAACGCTGCCGCATCATCTTCTCCATCGAAGGCGAAAACGGCAAGCGCCCGGACCGTGGCATTGGTCACCCGATGACCGCGATGGCCGCCCGCGGGCGACTGCCTTTACGGCTGGCCGAAGGCGATACCATAGTTGTAGATGGCGAAACACGGTTGCTGACAGAGGCCGGGTTCTGTCAACGTGTCGAGGCAGGCACTGTAGTTGAATTCCCCGGCTGGTCCATCACTTGTGAAGAAGCCTGGTGGAACCTGCATTGGCCGGTGCACACGAGTGACCCCTACAAGGTTCTTGATCCAGTGGGAGCCCTGGCCGTTGCCGAGGTCCCCCTGTGGCATCGCGTGACAGATGGTGAGCCACGGCCGACCGCGACCTTCACCGTGACCGTCAACTCACCGTAAAACGGGATGACGGACTTTGATGAGTAAGAACTCGTTGCCCTTGAAAGAAGTTCAGGAAATCCGGCGGGACCTGCACGCTCCGGTGGAAGAATATACAATTCACTGCGACGGCGTCCCGATGGATCAGTCCATCGAGTTGTGTGGTCCTGCTTCAGGTTTGAGATTTCAGTTGCACGGACATCCTGATTTCTTCAGCATCGCGGAGTTGGTCAAATCTTTGCAGCGTCCAGGCATGAGTGACGCTGAAAAGGCGTTGGCCGTCTATCGGTTCAGCAGCCGCTACACGTACCACATGAGCATGGGCTTCGGCGCCTTCGAGATGACCCGCTTCCTGAATTGCTACGGGTATTCGTTCTGCTGGGGCCAGGCCGATTTTCAGCACTTGCTCTATGAAGCAATGGGGCTTCGCGTGCGGTCGCCGAAACTGAAGGGGCATTCCTCTGTCGAGGTATTGCTTGACGGACGTTGGACAACTTGGGACGGCTATACGCGCAGCCTGCACCCGTCTCCCGACCTGGAGCATATCGCCACCGGCGCCGAGCTCAGGAAGCATCCAGAGCTCATCAATGCGGTCTTCTCGAAGGAAATGGCAGACCGGCTGAACGACTACTGGTCGGAGGCCGAGGCCGGCACCGACTCCTACGAACCGTGGCAGGATTCTCAGATCATGTTCCTTGGCCTGCGCCGAAATGAACGGCTGCGCCTGGACCTGGAGCGGCGCGACGCCTGGTGTCTGGCGCCGGAGGAGCCAAAGGACTTCACCAATGGTCGCTGGAACTGGACGCCGATCCTGGATGAGACCCATCTGGAGAAGGAAGTGGAAACTTGGTCCGGGGTTTTGGTTGTCCCGGGCGGCCTCATGAGTGAGGAAGCTGGCGAGGTCCAGTACCGTCTTCGCAGCCCGTATCCGTTCGTCAGGGGGGAATTGGCGGCAAGACTTTCAGCCGACAGTGAGGCGAAAATCCTGGTCTCGGGTGACGGCCGGCGGACGTGGACGCCTCCGGCCAGAAACACTGTCGGCGACGATGTTTGGCAATTCACGCCGTCACAAATGTCGGTCGGCAGAGTGCCGCCGGACACGGCCCCTGCAGACTTGCAGCATAGCGCTGTGCATGAACTTTTCATTCGGATCCAATGGTCGGGCTCTGTGCTTTCACAGGTGGAGTTTTCTCTCGATGTTCAGGCGCACGCCCGAAGTCTTCCGGCGATGACCACCGGAACTAACCGGTGGCGCATCATTGGCGGCGACCAGGGCGCCACAGTCATACACCGCTATCGCACCTGGCCTGAGTTAACAGTTTCTGATTATGCGCCCCTGTCCGGGGAAACTGTCGTCTTGAGCGTTGAGCTTACGAACACAAGCGACAGGCCGGTGAACGAGTTGCCGATACGATTTACGCAACGAGGCACAGACACTGTCCTCGGCCAGACGGTTGTCCGGAAAATGGGTCCCGGTGAGAAAGCCGCCGCCTCCATTGAGTGGAATGCCCAAGCCATCGGCGACCGCCTGGCTGAGAACAATAGCGGGGACGCGGCCTATGTCCACACCCGGGTAGTGGCTGAGATCGGTGGCAGCGGCTATCCGATTGCACGGACCGCAGAAACGAGACTGACAGTCCGGCCACGGCCATGGCCGCGGATTACAGACGACCTCGTGCAGCTTAAGATGAGCGAGGGCAAATGCCTTGTCAGAGCAGCCCTGGCCAACATGCCGCCAGAGCTGATTGGGCCGCGTCGTTACTGCTACATAGTCGATACACCATTGTCGGCAACTCTCAGGCTTTGGTGCGGCCACCCGGACCGTGGCGGCGCGCTGGTGGATAAACCTGTTGAACTCAGCGAGATCCAGCCGGCTGAATTCAAGGTTGCCCAGTGGGTACTCGCAGAAGAGGATGTCGTCAGTCTGAACGACGGATATCTCGAGATCGTGTGTGGCGATGAAGTTCAGGATGAGCACCGGCGGCTCATCCTGCGCGTACCGCAGGCACTTTGATGATCGGCGACACTATCCCCAGATACATCTTCATCTGAGCCGAAATCAGCAGCTTATCCGGCGCCGAGTCAAGCTGTTTCAATCAGGGAGCTTGATCTTGGGCGGGGAGGGCGTAGAGTGAGGGTGAAAGGACTACGTTGGGAGCACATGAAAGGGAATTCAGAGTGCAGACTATGAGCAGGCTGAGACTCGGGGTATGTGTCATTGCTATGGTCGGATCGTTCTGTTCCGGCGTCCATTCTGCCGAGAAGGAGACAGATCGGGCCTATAGACTGCTCTTGGAGAACAGGTATAAGAAGGGCGACCCAGCAGCTAATCTGGATGCTTTGGAGAGAATGGAATTGTCTTCTGTGGTTTCGGCGCTTGCCCGGTTGGTGGAAGACGATGATGCGTATACCTGTTGGTTTGCTCTTCAGTTCCTCAGGCACCAGGGACCGAAAGCCAATGCTGCCACTGGCACGTTGTTGCCTTTGCTGGAGCATAAGAACGCGCAGATCCGGGCGAACACGGCAACGGCATTGGGCGCCATGAAAGCGAAAGAGGCTGTTCCAGGATTAATCAGCGGCCTGGCTGATGAAGATCCGGCCGTGCGAAACGCTTGTGTGTTAGCGCTGGCCGGGATTGGACCCGCGGCGAAAGGTGCTATCTCCGAACTCGAGAGAAAGATGATGGAATGGAGCGGACCAATGCAGGTCAAGGCGGCGCTTGCCATCGCCACTATATCTCCTTCGTCAACATCCAATATTTCCGTGCTGATTCGAGGACTGAAAGCCAAAGACAAGTGGACCTGCAAATTTGCGGCCACGGGCCTGAACAGAATAAAACCACCGCAGAAGGTGGCCATTTCCGCTCTGGTCACAGCTTTGAAAGACAAGAATATGCTCGCGCGACCGACCGTCGCCAGAGCTCTGGGATTACTGTCGCCCCCTGAAGATGTGATACTCGTGCTTACGGAATTGATGGAAGACCATGATAAGGATGTGGCCTTTAGCGTTATTCTTGCTCTGCGTGACATTGGTCCGTCTGCAAGGAAAGCTATTCCTGACCTGATCAAGAAAATAGCCGCCCACGATAAGGATTTGGCGCAAGCCGCAATTGACGCCCTGGGGGCAATGAAGTCATTACCCAAAGAAGCCTATCCCGCTTTGTTGGGAGCGTTGAAGGACGAAAACAAAGACGTCCGTCTGGGCGCGGCAATAACCTTGGCAAAGACAGAGCCGGCACGTGCAAAAGGAATTGCCGCGCTGACTCAACTGCTTAAGAGCGACTCTTCAGAAGATCGTAGGAGCGGCGCGTTTGGATTGGTAAAGGTGGGGGCGTCGGCGAAAGAGGCCGTACCCGCACTTGCTCAAGCGTTATCCGATAAAGATAAGTTCGTACGGATCTTGGCTCTTCTGACCCTTGAAAAGATGGGCTCTATTGCCGGCGAAGCAGTGCCTGCAGTTACACGATGCTTGGATGATCCGTACTGGAGCGTGCGTGACTTGGCCGCCAAAACACTGAAATCTATCCGTAGACAAGATGAACGAAACACAAATGAATGAGCTGTTCAACCGCCAAGCGGCATATGATATCCGGCGCCGGCACTGAGTCAAGTGTCTTTTAATCAGGGACCTCAGTACTGGGCGCTAAGAAAGAGCACAGCCACATCTCGTAACCTCGCGCAGTCCAACATCAGAATAAGGATCATGACCGAGATAGCGAGGTAAAACAACGCGCCGAGCAAAAGCGCCTTGCGATTAACGGCCCGCTCGTAAGCAAGGTCCCGCGGCGGGCAAGTGAAGGATTCCTCGACGGACAGTTTTGCCACCCGCCGGAAAAAAATAAGTTCCACGACCACCCAGACTACCGGCGGCCACAAGGCCGATAGTCCCACCCACAAGATCATTTCCGACCCGGCCCCTGACAGGATCGAAAAAACATAGCCAACCGCCCCATTAAGGATCATAAAAAGAATGGTCTTCCACCACGTACAGTAGATTCTGGCCCAGCTCTGGTCCGAACATGCCGCGGTTTTCAGGAAGCGGAAGAACCTTTTGGGGTCATAACGCTCTGTCAACCCCCGCTTGTCCAAGGCGGCCTTCAACTCGAGCAGGAAATCGTCTATTCCTTCGAGCACCACGGTCAGGCGAAGCGTGGTGTCTGCCGATACTATCTTGACCCAGCCGCCGAGATAACGCACAGACGGGAACGCTATTCGGGATATCTCATTGAATCCAAGATGTTTCTCGCCCCCGCGATAGCGGTAGACGATCCCTTCATCATCAAATGACACGCAGACCGCCGCCATACGGTAATTAAGATACGCCACAAGAATCGCCACCAGAAAAGTGAAAATGGGCCCTAAGCCAATTACTAAAGACTCCCCGGATGGAAGCGCCGATAGGCGCAACGGAAAGAGGACGAAAAAAAGAAGCCAAATGCCGACAACTATCGGAATTATAACATATTGTCCCCAGCGGACGTGTTTGCGGTAACGATATTCCTTACGCATGACACCTTTCCTTTCGAGTGGCTTTGGCGGCGGCCCGGTCATTCGACTGGGCAGGCCATTCATCTTCGACTAAGATACCGTGTGCCGCGCGATTTCCAATAACAAGGGCAAGAGCGGGCCGAGGTCACGTGATCAATTTCTGTTCGTTAACCGGCAATTGCCAAGCCCGCTTCTTCTCCAGGCCCAGCGTCAGTACTTTTGTCCCGATTTCATCGGGATTCATTTGCGTTTCTTCGCTCTGCAGGTGAGGTAGCGGTGGCCGTGGGTCTCCGAAGCCCGCGGTAGCGGGCGCAGTAGAATTAGCGCGGGGTGAAACCCCGGGTCACGGCCGCCCCGCCTTATTCCTGAGCCCCGGAAGGGGCGATGCAAGGCGCTTTGAAGTTTCGGTTCCAAGCTTATTTGCTGCGCCCCTCCGGGGCTTCGGAAATCATTTTGGGTTCTTGTTCCCGGGGCTGCGCCCCGCGCTAATTCTGCTTCCGCCTCTCCGAGGCTCCGGACCGCAAGTTCTGCCGGGCACAGCACCAGCAGTACAGCCATAAGCGGTAATTGCCGAACTCGCTTCCTTTCCAGGCCCAGCGTCAGTATTTTTGTCCCGATTTCATCGGGATTCATTCCTTCACCTTTTCTATTTTCTGCAAGTATATCCGGCGCCGGCACTGAATCAACGTCTTTTAATCAGGGAGCTTGATCTTGGGTGGGGGTGGTGTAGCGTCAGGCATGAAACGACTCGTCATTATCATCGTCGCTATGGTGCTTGGGTTCTCGGTCCTGTTCGTCGTCGCGGACCAATTCGGTTGGCTGGAACACGACTTTGTCGAGCAGCACTTGTCCGCCATCCAGGGCTCAGGCGCCGGCCAGGCACTGGTAGTCACAGCGATCATTGGCTTGCTCGCAGTCGACCTCGTGCTGCCGGTGCCCTCCTCCATTATCATGGCCTTGTCCGGCAAGTTGCTTGGTTTCCTGCCCGGCGGCCTCGTTGCCTTTGCGGGGGCCATGTTGGCAGCGGCGATTGGCTTCTATGGCTGCCGCCTCGGCGGCCAACGCGTGTTTGATCGGCTGGTCGGCGCCGCCGACGCCGAGAATATCAGTGCCTGGTTCCGTCGCTACGGAGTCTACGCCATCATTCTCAGTCGCCCGGTCCCCATGCTCACGGAGATTCTTTCGTGTCTGGCGGGACTTTCAAAGGTCCGGGCTCGAATCTTCTTTGCCGCGTCCATCCTGGGCACACTGCCAATTTGCTTTGTCTACAGTTACTTCGGACACTTGGGCGACCTGACGAATCCGTGGCCGGCGATCGGCATTGCCTTGGTCGTGCCGGCAATCGGCTGGTTCATTGTCAGACGCCTCAAACGCGCAACGAAATCCGGGTCAAAGCACGGGCCGGGATGCAAACGGGGGTCTGAGCGGGGGGAGTAGAGTGTGAACCCATGAGGAGGACGTACCATGCCAATCCACTATGAGAATGAAAGACTGCTGCACGCCGACGACTTCGCCGAATTGACGAACTGGCATCACGAAGGAGTCGGTGAGATTCAGAGAGCCCCCGACGGCGGCATGCGCCTGCACTGCTTCGGCAGTCAACAGGGCCGCGAGGGCTGCATGGGGTTCTTCCGGCCCACGCTGCCGGATCACATTGCCGTGGAGTATGACCTCGTCGTTCGTTCCCACGGCGGGCTGGTGATCAACTACGTCGCGATCCGCGGTCTGAACGGTGAGGACCTGATCGAGGACCGCGACAGGCTGCCTGAACGCAAGGGCGTGATGGCGGATTACTTCTCCGCCGGCAAGCGGCTTCAGAGCTACCATATCTCCTACAGCCGTTTCAACGACCAGGGCGAGCACACCGACACCTCGAACATCCGGCGCAATCCCGGCGGCCTGTTGATCGGTCAGGGGATTGATCCGTGCATGGAGATCAACCGGCCCTATCACATCCGCATCTGCAAGACCCGGGGCCACTTCCAGTTCCACGTGGACGGCGTGTTTGCCAGCGGTTTCTTCGACCGCGACCAATCGCAGTATCCGATTCCGGACTACGGCAAGTTCGGTTTCCGGCTGATCGGCTCGGACGTGATGGCCGACATCAGCAAGTTCCGAGTACACGCCATCGAGCCGCAGGAGAAGATCTGGGAGCCATGGCCCTAGAACCGCATTCGAAAACGTCGAATCCTAATCGTAATTGCCAGGCCCGCTTCCTCTCCAACCCCAGCGTCAGTATTTTGCCCAGCCGGTTCATTTGCATCTCATTCCTCCGTGCACCTCGGAGAGGTGCGGTAGTGTAGCCAGGGGTGCCGCACCCCTGGTTTACCGTGGCCCGAGAACCCGCACCCCGGCCTTTCGGGCAGTATGATTCTTACTCCACCCCGCCGGGGTGGAAATTTGTGCTTGGCCAATTCCAAGGGTGATGCACCCTTGGCTACACTACCGGACCCCGTCCGGGGTCCCCTGGATACGACGATCAGCGGTAATTGCCAGGCCCGCTTCTTCGCCAGTCCCAGCGTCAGTATCTTCCGTGTTCTTCCACGAGATCGCGCATGATCTTGATCCGGTCTTCATCGGCGCCGGGAGGGACCTGGTCGCCGGCGTTGGCGATAAGTCTCGGACTGGTCTTGCTGAGGGCCAGCCATTCTATCGCTTTCTGCTTGAATAGTTCCACAGGGGCGTTAGGCAGCCACAAGTCGGGCGAGACACCCCCGGACAGGATGAAATCCAGCCCGGCCTCTGCCCGGCACTCGGCCGGGCTCAGGTCGCCCATGGGCGTCGGAGTTATGGCATCGCCGCAATCCGCCCCGGCATCGCGAATCATGCTGATCGCCCCGCGCAGCCTGCCGTCGAGGTGAACCGCGACATACTTCCCGGCGTCATGCAAACGGCGAATGGCTTCCACGTAGAACTCTCGGGACCACTGTTCAAAGAATTGAGGCGGTTGAATATCACTGGAGAAGTTGTCGCCCATGATGATGATCTCCGCGGGCGACCGGGCCAGGAGGTCCACGAGTTCGAGCGTATTGTTGTTGACGCTGTCCACTACTTCTTTGAGCACATCCGGATAATCTACCGTTGCGAAGACCACGCCTTCAATGCCCATCCAGTAGTTCAACAGGTGGCCCATGGCGCTGTACCCCGGGCTCAGGTACACCACGCCTTGAGCGCCCACATAGTCCGTCCAGGCCCGGTAGTTCTCCCATTTCGGCGAGAAGCTGCGCGCGTTCATGGCATACCCGAACACACGCAAGTCATCGGCGCCCGTGATTCCCCACTTGCTGATGCCCCAGGCATAGGTCCGATCTTCCCAGATCCGCCGCCGTTCGATTGTGCCGACCGGGGTCTCGAGTCGCCAGATGATCTCCGGGGTTCCGTTCACCATCGTCTTCCCGGTCTCAACCACGACGTCCGCCGGATATGACGTGGTGTAGAACGAAGCCAGATTAGGCATGTAGAAGCCGGCGCCGATCTCTTTGTGGTAGTCGATGAGCGCCCGCTCCGGCTCCTCATACGAAGCAGAAAGGTCCCAGGGCAGTCGGTGTTTGTGATAAAACCAGTGTGACAGGTCCAGCATGTATGGAACCACGTCTGGCGCTTCCCCCCGGTACACGGCCATTACTCTTTCACGCATATTCATGATTCTCGTCTTCCAGGCTGATCGCCGGCAGGTTGAGGCCGGGATTCCTCCTGGCCGTAGGCGAAATCGTGTGCCGCCTCGACCATGGCCGCCACTTTCTCGGGGGCGGTCTCGGTGGGCAGCATGTCGCAGCAGGCCAGGAGATAGCCGCCGCCCGGCGCGCCCTCGCGCAGGCAGCGCTCGATGTCCTTCTGCACCGCCTCGAGGGTGCCGCGGGCCAGTTCCACGGTATTGACCCCGCCCATGAGGGCCACACGGTCACCGACGCGTTCCTTGGCATCGCGCACCTGAACCCCGTCGAGCACGTCGAGCGGTTCGATGCAGTCCACGCCCGTGTCCGCCATCAGCCCGAGGATCGGCGTGGTCTTCCCGCAGATATGGAGGTAGATCAGCGGGCAATCGTTGCCGAGTTCCCCATGCAGTGTTTCGACAAAACGCCGAAAGTACGGCACGCAGAATTCCGCGAAGAGCTTGGGCCCCACGACCCCGCCGAAGGTATCGCCGAGCATCAGGCCGTGGATGCCGATCTTTGCCAGGGCCAACGCCTCTTGGATGCTTACGGCCAGCGCCTTTTCCAGGGCTTGGTGGCAGAAATCCGGACTGTCCAGCAGGTCCATCAATGCCCGGGCCTTGCCGCGCTGGAACGTCAGGTATTGGACCGTGAAGCAACCGGGCGTACTGATCACGAACAGATTGTCGCCCGCGCGTTCGAGAATCGCCCGGGCCGAATCAAGGGATTCGCCGGCGATGATCTCAGCCGCCGTCGGCACGGGTATGGCCGCGATGTCCTCATCATTGGCGAGCAAAATCTCCTCATTGCCGATCACCCAGCCGCCGCCTTTGAAGTCAACCGTCCCCCTGATCTCACCGGTCAGGCGATCCCGACCGTGCCAGACGCCGGCGATCTGCTCCACGTCCATGGCGTCGGCAAGCGGCCATACGCGCACGCCGTCAACTCCATACCTAAGCGCACACTCGAACTGCAGTTCATTGACGCGTTCCGGATGACCTATGCAATCCAGCACACTCGTCTCAAAGTCAAGCCCCAGGCAGCGGATCGCGTGCGGATGACAGATCTGCGGAATCACCGGCACGCAGTCCGGGACCCCTCGCCGCATGGCGGCAGCAACTCTTTCCCTGGCAGTCATGCTTATGCTATCCTCACATCAGGCCGCAGTTCCCAGCCGCTTCATTCTTTCTTCACCTTCTCTGTTTCTCTGCAAGTATATCCGCTGCCGGCGCTGAGTCAAGGGTATTTGAATCAGGGACCCGGTCATTCGACCGGGCAAGGCTTGACAACCCCGACTTGTCGCGATAGGCTAGGCCGTACGGCAAAATGGTGCTGATTGCCGCAGATGGATGGCCGTTGATCTGCGGCCGGTCGAGGACCGGAACCCCAAAACCCACTGTATTGGCCTCGAATCGCCTGAGTAGAGGCGATTCCGAACCGGAGGAAGGAAAACACAAGCATGGACTTTGAAATAAGACTCGACACGGTTCTGAAGCATGACGACGGGGAATTCCTGTGGTTCCATCCGCGAGTGGCGGCAATACCGGGCCGCGAGGGCGGCGACCCCGCCGTCATCATGACGCTTCAGAAGCATCTGCACGTGTCCGACCATTACTCGGGTCTGCACGTGATGCGCACGGACGATCTCGGGGCGTCGTGGACCGGCCCCGCCCCGCAGCCGGAACTGGCTTGGGTCGAGGAGTCGGACGGTGTGCACGTGGCCGTTTGCGACGTCACTCCCGGCTGGCATGCAGCATCGGGAAGACTTCTGGCCATCGGCGCCCAGGTGCGTTACAGCAGAACCGGCGCTCAGCTCGACGACCAGCAACGGTCGCACCAGACGGCCTACGCCGTTTTTGACCCCGAATCCGGCCGCTGGTCACGCTGGCGGACCATCGAGATGCCTGATGATGACAAATTCAACTTCGCGCGCAGTGCCTGCGCCCAATGGCTGGTCGAGCCCGATGGCACGTTGCTTCTGCCGTTTTACTTCGGCGCCTCGGCGGAACAGCCCTTTGCCGTAACGGTGGTGCAATGCGCTTTTGACGGGCAGGAAGTCCGGTACCTCCGCCACGGCAACGAAATGTCGTTGGCAGTCGTCAGGGGACTGGTGGAGCCCTCACTCGTCCGTTTCCGCGAACGCTGTTATCTGACCATCCGCAATGACCTCAAAGGCTATGTCGCCGTGAGCCATGACGGGCTGCATTTTGAACCTATCCGGCCCTGGACCTTCGACGACGGGGCCGAACTGGGCAGCTACAATACCCAGCAGCACTGGGTCGGCCATTGCGCCGGGCTCTTTTTGACCTACACTCGCCGGGACGCCGGCAACGACCACATTATGCGTCATCGGGCGCCGTTGTTCATCGCCGAAGTGGACCCGGACAGGCTGCACGTTGTTCGGGCCACTGAACGCGTTCTTGTGCCCGAGCGCGGCGCTACGCTGGGAAACTTCGGCGCGGCGCCGGTCAATGACCGGGAATCGTGGGTAACAGTTGCCGAAGGTATTTGGGGCGACGACGCCCGGCAGCGCGGCGCCGAGGGATCCGTCTTTGTGGCCCGCGTGCTCTGGTCGCAGCCAAACCGATTATGATCCGGCCCAGGCCCGGCGACACCCCGCCAGGAATCGCCGCAGAAATCAATTTACCAGCGTCGTGTACCGGCGAATCGCGATGTCTAACGCACAACGCGGCCAAGTGCCGGCCTGAATACGGCTCGGCATAAAGCGCCGGTCTTGGGCGAGGAAGTGCAACGCAACCGGCTTGACAGCCGGCCAAAACTGACACCCGGTTCATTTACATTTCTTCACTTTGCAGAACGGACGTTGGCAATGGCCGTGACCTTCCGAAGCCCGCGGCAGCGGGCGCCGTAGAATTAGCGCGGGGTGAAACCCCGGGTCTCGGCCGCCCCGCCTTATTCCTGAGCCCCGGAAGGGGCGATGCAAGGCGCTTTCAAACTTCGGTTCCAAGCTTATTTGCTGC
>SDBT01002132.1_pt1 | contig 35325 bp, 47 predicted proteins | sample 2277101 | NCBI WGS metagenome assembly SDBT01 (sample SAMN10404973, study PRJNA504765) | marine sediment metagenome | isolation source: marine sediment core GS10_PC15, 103 cmbsf | place: Arctic Ocean: Southern Knipovich Ridge | collected 2010 | reverse complement strand
CTCTAAAATAGTTACTGGAATAACTTTTTCTTCGCTATCAAAAACCTGCGACATTTTCAATTTTTTAGCTAATATAAATTTCATAAATTTGACATTGAAAAACTGGGCACTAGCCCAGTTTTCTTCAAGGTTACCGCTCTAAACTAGCTGTGCTAGTTTTACATCTTTATTTCTATATCTACTCCAGCCGGTAAATCTAAACTTGTAAGGGCTTCAATAATCTTCTGATTAGGATTAGGAATTTCTATCAATCTTTTATGAACCCTGATTTCAAACTGCTCTCTGGCATCCTTTTTAACAAAAGTAGCCCTATTCACTGTATAACGATGAATTTCAGTTGGTAAAGGAATTGGACCAATAGCTTCACTACCATATCTCATTACAGTCTCAATAATTTGCTGACAAGAGTTGTCAAGGATCCGATGGTCATAGCCCTTTATTTTAATTCTAATCTTCTGTTGAATCTCGGTCTTAGAAGTAGGCACGATAAATTCTTTACTTTATAATTTTTGTAACAACTCCAGCACCCACAGTCCGTCCACCTTCTCTAATGGCAAAACGAGAAGTATCATCTAACGCAACGGGAGCAATTAATTTAACTTTAAACTTTACATTATCACCAGGCATAACCATTTCTACTCCTTCAGGAAGAGTGACTTCCCCTGTGACATCAGCTGTGCGAATAAAGAATTGAGGCTTATAGCCAGTAAAGAATGGTGTATGTCTTCCGCCTTCTTCTTTGGCTAAGATATAAACCTCTGCTTCAAATTCTGTATGAGGAGTAATAGAACCTGGCTTAGCTAACACTTGGCCTCTCCTTATCTCTTCTTTTTTAGTTCCTCTTAATAGAACGCCTACATTGTCTCCAGCTTGGCTTTCATCAAGAGATTTATTAAACATTTCAAGACCAGTCACAACAGTTTTGTCTGTTGGATGATAACCTACAATTTCTATCTCATCATTAATATTAATTCTTCCTCTTTCAACCCTTCCAGTAGCTACAGTGCCACGTCCTTCTATAGAAAATATATCTTCTATAGGCATCAAAAATGGCTTATCAGTATCTCTTTCTGGATCAGAAAAATAAGAATCAAGCACGTCTAATAAATCAAATATTGGCTTAATTTCAGCATCATCAACAGACTTAGCATTCAACGCTTTTAAAGCTGATCCCTTTATTATGGGAACATCATTACCAGGATAACCATTCTTAGTCAAAACTTCCCTTATCTCTGTTTCCACTAACTCCAATAATTCTTTATCCTGAACCATGTCTGTTTTATTCAAAAAAACTATCATTGCAGGAACTCCAACTTGACGAGCTAAAAGAATATGCTCAAATGTTTGCGGCATAGGACCATCAGGAGCAGAAACTACTAGGATAGCGCCATCCATTTGCGCCGATCCAGTAACCATATTTTTAATATAATCAATATGCCCTGGACAATCAATATGAGCATAATGCCTTTTTTCAGTTTCATACTCAGAATGATGAACATTAATAGTAATGCCACGAGCTTTTTCTTCAGGAGCCTTATCAATTTCATCAACATTAAGAGCCTTTTTCACTAAACCTTTCAGATTAAGCGCATGTGAAATAGCAGCTGTTAAGGTAGTTTTACCATGATCAATATGACCAATAGTTCCTACATTCATATGTGTTTTTCCACGAACAAATTTTTCTTTTTCTGCCATATTTTTAAATTTTAATTTTTATGATTTTTATTATTCTTTCCGCCTTCACTGATTGGTAAATAGCGGATTACCTTTGTATCTACAATATTAAGGCATAACTAATTCATTGTCAAGCCGCAGACTGTTTACCCATTATCTCCTCAATTATATTAGAAGGAACTTCTTTATAGCAGGAAAACTCCATGGTAAATGTACCTCTGCCTTCAGTCATAGAACGTAATTTTGTAGCAAAACCAAACATTTCAGCTAAAGGAACTTTGGCATCAATTACTTTCATCATTGCTCTATCATGCATACTTTCTATAAGACCTCTTTTAGAACTCAAATCACCCACAACATCACCTAAAAATTTTTCAGGCACCACAACTTCTAATTTCATTATTGGCTCTAAAAGAACCGGATTAGCTCTTTTTGCTCCATCTTGAAAAGCCATAGAACCAGCAATCTTGAAAGCAAAATCTGAAGAATCCACATCATGAAAAGATCCATCATAAAGCGCAACTTTTACATCAGACATTGGATAACCCGCTAAAATACCTTTTTCCAAAGCTTCTTCTATTCCTTTTCGTACTGCAGGAATAAATTCCTTAGGAATATCTCCACCTTTAATCATATCAACAAATTCAAATCCCTTTCCTCTTTCTAATGGCTCTAATCTCAATAAAACATGACCATATTGACCGCGTCCGCCCGATTGCCGAATATACCTTCCTTCACTTTCAACAATTTTCCTAATAGTCTCTCTATAAGCCACTTGAGGCTTTCCAGTATCCACCTTAAGATTAAACTCTCTTTTCATTCTATCTACCAAGATTTCCAAATGAAGTTCACCCATTCCTGATATGATTGTTTCTGAGGTTTCTTCATCAGTTTTTACTTGAAAAGTCGGATCTTCTTCAGTCAATTTTTTTAATACCAAAGACATTTTTTCTTGGTCAGATTTTGTCTGTGGCTCTACTTTTATTGAAATAACAGGTTCTGAAAAAAAAATCTTTTCTAAAATGACAGGCGAATTAATATCACACAAAGTATCGCCTGTTCCTGTATTTTTTAATCCAACTGTAGCCGCTATGTCACCTGCCCGTATCTCATCTAATTCTTCACGGCGATTAGAATGCATTTGTAATAATCTCCCAATCCTTTCTTGACTTGATTTAGTAGCATTAAGAATATAATTGCCTTTTTTAAACACTCCAGAATAAACCCGGAAAAAACTTAATGTACCAACATAAGGATCATTCGCTATCTTAAACACTAAAGCAGCAAAAGGTTTTTTATCATCAGGATAACAAATAACTTTTTCTCCGGATTTAGGATGAATTCCTTCAACGGCTGGAACATCTTTAGGAGAAGGCAAATATTCTACAATCGCATCAATAAGAAGCTGCACTCCTTTGTTTTTGAAAGAAGCGCCGCAAAGAACAGGAACAACATCTCCTTTAATAGTAAGCTTTCTCAATATCTCTCTTATTTTTTCTACTGTTGGCTCTTTGCCTTCTAAATATTCATTTAATAATTTTTCGTCCTGTTCAACTATTTTTTCTATTAATAATTTTCTGTATTCTTTGGCTTTATCCAGTAAATTTGAAGGAATTTCTTTTATAACCATATTTTCACCTCTTTCACCTTCAAAATACACAGCTTTCATTGTAATTAAATCAACAATTCCTTCAAATTTATCTTCAGCTCCAATAGGTATATTAATTGGTTGGGCATTTGGAGTTAATCTTTCATGAATAGATTCTAATCCTTTATAAAAATCAGCGCCTATTCTATCCATTTTATTAATAAAACACATCTTCGGAATATTATATTTATCAGCTTGATGCCAAACTGTTTCAGATTGAGATTCTACACCAGCTACTCCATCAAAAATGACTACTGCACCATCAAGCACCCTTAAAGATCGCTGCACTTCAGCGGTAAAATCAATATGCCCCGGAGTATCAATAATATTTATTCGATGTTCATAATTAGGATCTTGATTTCTATATGAAGGAATCCAAAAACAAGTAGTGGCGGCAGAAGTAATGGTGATACCTCTTTCTCTCTCTTGGTCCATCCAATCCATTACAGTATCTCCGTCATCTATATTTCCTATTTTATGGGATATTCCAGTATAAAATAAAACACGCTCAGTAGTGGTAGTCTTACCAGCGTCAATGTGAGCTATAAAACCGATGTCCCTTATTCTATCTATAGGATGTATTTTAGTCATAATCTTAAATTTAGAAACGAAAACGAGCAAAAGCGCGATTTGCCTCAGCCATGCGATGAATATCTAATTTTTTCTTTATAGCTGCTCCCTCATTTTTTGAAGCCAAAATTAATTCTTCTGCCAATCTTTCTGCCATTGCTTTTCCTTTTTTAGCCCGAGCCATATTAATAATCCAACGGCAAGCTAATGTAATTTTTCTATATTCAGGAACCATTTGAGGAACTTGATAATTAGCACCTCCTATTCTTCTGCTTTTAACTTCTAATTCTGGCGAAACATTTTTAATAGCTAAATCAAAAATACCCAATGAGTCTTGTTTGGTTTGTTTTTTAATGCTCTCCATTGTTTTATAAAAAACTCTCTGTGCAACTGACTTTTTGCCATCTTTCATTAAATAATTAATAAAACGCGTCGCTAAAGGGCTTTTATAAACTAAATCTGGTTCGTATTTTTTTTCTTTCCTATGCTTTCTTCTCATGATAGATGCTTATTCTTTTGGTTTTTTTGTTCCATATTTACTTCTTTGCTGTTTTCTATCTTCTACTCCAGCAATATCGTGCTTACCCCGAACTACATGGTAACGCACCCCAGGCAAATCTTTTACTCTTCCGCCCCTTACCAAAACTATTGAATGCTCCTGTAAATTATGCCCCTCCCCTGGAATATATGCTGTAACTTCCATGCCATTACTTAATTTAACTCTGGCTACTTTTCGTAAAGCAGAATTTGGCTTTTTTGGAGTAGCTGTAAAAACTTTTAAACAGACACCTTTTTTAAAAGAAGATGGATGATAACTCGGCCTATTCTTTATAGTATCAAAAGAAAAAGACAGAGCAACTGATTTGCTCTTCTTCACAATTGATTTTCTCCCTTTTTTAATTAATTGATGTAAAGTAGGCATAACAAAAAATAGTTTAGCAAATAAGGTATTTGACGTCAACCCCGTTAAAGATTAACCTAATGAAATTCCAGTTAAAATTAAGAAAAATAGCTTAATAAAGGGAAAAATAATTGCCCCTCCAAGCATAATAAAAAGAAACAGAACAATAATACCGTATTGATGAAGAAAAACCTCTAATGCACGAGACGGGAAAAAATAAAATAATATTTTTGAACCATCTAAAGGAGGAATTGGTAATAGATTAAATATACCTAATAAAATATTAATATAAATAATAAAAGCAATTGCATCTCCAAAAGTAAAAGGGAGTTGAGTTAAATTTACAATAAGCCCAGCAGGAATGAATAGAAATCTTAGCAATAATCCGAAAATAAGAGCCAAGCAAAAATTAGACATTGGTCCGGCAAAAGCTAATAGAGCTGAATCACGGCGCGGCATTTTAAGATTTAATGGATTATAAGGAACAGGTTTAGCCCAACCAAATATAAATCCAGATCTCATTAAAACTAACATCAACGGCAAAAGAACAGATCCGATTGGGTCTAAATGTTTTATTGGATTCAAAGTTAAACGCCCCATCTTTTCTGCTGTATCATCGCCTAATCGCAAAGCAGCTAGTCCATGAGAAACTTCATGAATAACAACAGAAAACAAAAGAATTATAAGTTGAAAAATTAAAGGAACTTCTGCAAACATAAATTTAAAAATATACTTATTTTAATCTCATATTCATTCTATCATCTTTTTTTCTTTTTCAAAAACAATGGCAGGCATGATAAACATGCCTGCCATTTTTCTTATTATTCAATTACTAATCTTCTTCTAAATCAAAATCTGAAAAATATAGTAAACCAAAACCAACAAAACTATTCCCAATACTCTATAAAAAACATCAGAAATATCAATCCAATAATTTAGCAAACCGTCCATTTTACTTTTTGGCAAAAGCAACATAAATAATCCTTTAATACCTGCTAAAACAGCTATAATCTGAATAAACAATAAATTTGCAGACTGCCAAAGCAAAACAGCAATTATTAGAGCTATTATTCCCCATACCCAATAAGGACCGCAGTGAGTAAACTTTAAAGCTAAATCTTTTGCTTTTTTAGGAAGGAAAAGCGCAAGAAGCCCAAAAATCCCCCACGCCACTATAAGAAAATAAAATATCCAATTCATATTTTTATTTTTTAAAATTATCGACCTTTCACTTTTATTGACTAATATCTACCCCTTCTTCTTTTACTACTTTTTCTAATTGCTCCTTTAGCATCATCACCTGTTTTTCTAAACTTTCCTTATATTCTTTCCAAAATTCTATTCCCCAAGAACAACTTTCTGCTTCTGCATCCTTTATATATTGATCCATCCTCCATGAACTGTCCGCTGTTTCGGAAAGCTGATGTATTAAATTGTGCTGACAATTTTTCATCATATTTTTTATTTTTGTTATTTTTTAATTTTATACAATTCCAATTTTTGTAAAGCGTGCTTAGCTAAAATTAATCTTTGTTCACTGTCAGTATAAAAAGTACAAAGAACATCTTTCTTTTTTACTTTTTCTCCAACAGATTTATTTAGATAAACCCCTGCCTCTTTAGTTAAAGGCGTACCTAATAATCTACAAATTTTATTTAAATTTTTATTATGAATAGACTGAATCAAGCCATTTTGAACAGATTTCAATTCATAAGTAATTTTGCCTAAAGGAATCTTTTCAGAATCAATGCCTGAATTACCTCCCTGCGCTTTTATAATTTCTTGCATTTTTTTAAAAGCATTTTTTGATTTCAAACTTTCTAAAGCCAATCTTTTTCCTTCTCCTTTTTTTGCTTTTCCAACTAATTCTAATAAATCTCCAGCCAATTGAACAGCTTTCTTTTCTAAATCTTCTGGCCTATTTTCTTTTTGCTGTAAAACTCTCATCACGTCTCTCGCTTCTAAGCAAGGACCAACTCCTTTTCCTATGGGGCCCATTGTTTTTTGAGAAACGATTTTAATTTTAATATTAAACCTTTTAGATAAATACAAGAATAGATTTTTAACAAATTGAACATCTTTTGCATTTGAAATTTTTGCAGTAGGACCAATTGGCATATCTATAATCAAATGATTAATTCCAGTAGCTACCTGCTTAGACATAATACTAGCAACCATTTTAGAATAAGGCTCTAATCCTAATCGGCGAGTAATTTTAATAAATCTATCATCAGCAGGAGCTAATCTTAAAGCCCCTCCCCAAATTAAACAACCATTCGTTTTTTTGACAATCTTTTTTATTTCACCTAAAGAAAAACTCACTGGCGCTAATACTTCCATTGTATCTGCTGTCCCTGCTGCAGAAGTTATCGCCCTAGAAGAAGTCTTTGGAATTGTAATCCCATGACTTGCCACAATGGCAACTATTATAGGGCTTACGCGATTGCCTGGAATTCCTCCAGTAGAATGTTTGTCAGCCACAACTTTTCCGAATTTCATCATTTCTCCTGTTTCACTAATAGCTTTAGTTAAATAATAAACCTCTTCTTTTGAAAAGTTTTTTTTATCAAAAGCAGAAGCAATAAAAAAAGCTAATTCTAAATCATTAATTCTATGCTTAGCTATATCAAAAACTAAAGTATGCATTTCTTTATAAGATAATCTCTTTCTATTCAGCTTTTTGTGGATAATTTTAAGAGAAGGCGCATGGCCTGCGAGTTTTAATTCCAAAAATTCCCCCTGTTTAATTCTGTATCTGTTTGTTATATCCCAAAAAACTCCGATCTCTCCCTCCTTTACCAAAGATTTTGTAGTATCTACTGAGATTTCTGTTTGCTTTTCTTTCCACTTAACAACTAATTCATCGCCCGGCCTAATGCCAAAACGCCGACCATCTTCTTCATTTATAATCACAATCCAAGGATGACCTGTTTTAATATCTAAATATTTAACTTTGAGAAAAAAAATACCGTTTGTTTTAGAATTTTTAGAATTGTTTTTCTTTTTCATCTTTTTTAAACTAATTTATTTTCTAAAATATATTTTGCTATCGGCTTGGTAATATCAACTGAAAAACAAGAATTTTCTAAAGTATTTGTAAATATAATCTTCTTAGGATTTATTTTATTCAATTGTTCTATTACTTTGTCTCCAAATATGGAATGAATAAAGGCAAAGCTAATTGTTTTGGCTTTAAGTTCTTTTACTATCTCAGCTGCTTGCAAAATTGTCTTTCCAGTTGAAACAATATCGTCCACGATAATAATGTCTTTACCTGTAAAATCGCAATCCTTGTCAAAAACAAAACTTATTTTTCCTGTTTTAACATCTCTTTTTTTCTGAAAAACCACTTTTTGCGCGGAAAATCTTTCACAAAAATTATCAACAAATGCTTGCGATTCTCTGTCCGGACCAACAACAATTGTATTATCTACATCATAATCTTTAAACTCTTCTACTAAATCCTGAAAAAGAAAAACATTATGGCATGAAATTTTAAATAAATCTCCGATTCTTTTTCTATGCTCATGCATATTACATGTAATAAAAACATCTGCATCTTTTTCTATTAATTCGGCAATATATAATGAAGAAAGCGGTTCCCCTTCGCGGAAAACAGAATCCTGACGAGCATAAGGAAAATAAGGCATAATACATATTATTTCTTGCGCAAGCTCTTTTACCTTTCTTAATAATAAAAAATACTTAATCAAATAAGCATTGATATCTTCATTTTGTTTTTTCTGAAAAATTAAAATAGCTTTATTAGCTTTTTTCTCTTTTTCTAAACGAGGCTGCACTTCCCCATCAGGAAAAACTCTATCTTGTATCAAAATGAAATCTAAGTTCAGTTGCTTGGCTATTTTTTTAGCTAACTCATCTCCAATTACTAAATGTTCCATAAATATAGAATTCTATTTAAATAATCCATTATTTGATACTTTCAATACCTTTTTTCTCCTTTGTTTTACCTATAAATCTCAGTACATAGATACTAGCAAAAGCTAATGCAATGCTTATGATAATTGCGTAAATCAACTTAGCTAAAATAGTGTCTTTACTCACCGGAAATAAATATTCTACCAAGGATATGGATAAATCCCTCCAAGCTAAACCAGCTACAAAACCAAAAGCTGCAATAATATAACCCGCTGTTATCTTTCTCAAATCTCTTGCTACTCTGTTTTTTTCGTCTTCTAATGTTCTTATTTTTTCCTTAAGTTTATATAATTCTTTTAAATTATACATATTTTTAATTTATTATTACTGTAAATTCTCCTTTAATTTTATCATCTTTTATCTTTTTTATCACTTCATTAATTGTCCCTCTATAAATCGTCTCAAATTTTTTAGTTAATTCCCGACAAACAATTACTTGCGGATTAAGATTAAATTTTTGAGATTTATTACTAACCTCTTCTAATGTTTTAATAATTCTATGAGGTGATTCATAGAAAACAATGGGATGTTTTAAATCTGCTAATTGGCAAAATAATTCTTCAAAAAATTTGTTTCTTTTTTTCTTGTGCGGGGGAAACCCTAAAAAAGTGAACCTATTCATTGGAAACCCGGAAATACAAGCAGCAGTTATTAAGGCTGAACAACCAGGTATTGGAATAATTGTCAAATTAATATCTTTTTTAACAAGAAAATCTATTAATTTATTTCCCGGATCAGAAATTCCAGGAGTGCCAGAATCAGAAACTAATGCTAAGTTTTTTCCTTTTTCTAATAAATCTGCAATATAATTTACTTTTTTGAGTTGTGAGTGTTGATGATAGCTTAAAACCGGAGTTTTGATATCATAACGCAATAACAGCTTTCTTGTTACCCTCGTATCTTCACACAATATTATATCAACTTCTTTTAAAACGCGAATGCCTCGCAAAGAAATATCTTCTAAATTTCCTATTGGGGTGGCAACAATAAATAAATTTACCATTCCTTGTTTGCTTAAAGTAATTTAAAATTATTAATTATCAAACCAAATTTATAGCCTAAAAATTTTGCCGCTTTTCTGCAATAAACCATTCTGTCTGTAAAAATCTCAAAGTATTCTATTATCGGTACAAAATTTGAATCAATTTTAAGAATTAAAGTAATAATCTTCTTTTTCTTATTAATTTTTACTCTTGATATTTTCGTAGCAAAATTTACTCTATCATGAATATCCTCCTTGATTTTCTTGGGTTTTTTATTAGTTACCCTGGAACGACGCACATCTGTTTTATCAGCCAAAACAACTATTGCAGCTACAGTATTGGAAAAATTCATTTCATCTTTATCATGATTAGAAATCGCATTCATGATTATTGTTAATTCCTCTGGAGTAAAATCTTGGTTAAAAATCTGATAGAATAATAAAGCGCCAAAATAATGATGATGGCTTCTGCTTAAAAAATTTCCCATATCGTGACAAAAACCGGCAATAGCTGATAGCTCCTGCTTTTGTTTCGAAAAACCAATTTCCTGAGCAATTGTCCTTGCCCGAGAAGCAACAATCTTAGCATGAGATAAACTATGCTCTGTATAACCTGCTGCTGCCAAAGCAGCATCTGATTGCTTAATAAATTCTAAAACCTGAGGATTCTTTTTGATTTGACTTAAACTAATCATAATAATTAATATTTATTCCTCACTTCTATTATATATCATATCAAAAATAGACCTAATATAAAACCCCCTGCCAAATTTTTACAGGACTTGACAAATTATTTTTGTTTGCTATAATGGATATGCTGTTGTCTGGAGATATTAAATAGCTTGCTATCTAATTTCGAAAGGCAGCAGCATTTTTTTTATCTTATCCAAATCTCAATCAAGACAAAAAGAGCATAAATTGAAAGCAAGAAAACTGCCTCTTTGGCAGTAATCTTCCTGTGGGTTCTGGTAAAAATATAAAAAACTATTGCTGAAATTATTAAAAAGATTCTTGCAATAGCAAAAGGTGTAAAATCAGGAATTACAATTGGATGAATCAAAGCAACAGTACCTAATACTAAAGTGGCAGGTATAATAACAGCGCCCATTAAATTACCTAAAATCATTTCTGTTTTTCCAGCTTTAGCTGACGCAACAGCAAAACGAATTTCCGGTAAAGTATTGCCTAATGCAACAATTAAAATTCCAATAATGGGTAAAGAAATATTCAAGGACACAGCAAAAAATTTAGCGCTCTGTACTATACCTTCTGCTGCCAATAAAAGTAAAACGAAAGATAAAACGATTAATCCCAAATCTTTTATAAAAATCCTGAATTCTTTAAGAATATTTAGAACCTGTTTTTCTTCGTCCCCGGAAAATTCTCTAAATCTTTCTTTATTTAAAACAAGCCAAAAAATATAGAAAACGAAAACAGAAAGTAATATCAACCCATCACCTCTTCCCAATACACCATCCCATATTAAAAGTAGGGGCAAAATAGCAACAAAAGTTGTAAAAAGAGCGCTTCTTTCTAATATCTTGCCCTTAGTAGGAATAGCGTTTTTTCCAATTAAAACAGCTAAAGCTACTGCTAATGTCAGATCAATCAAATTCCCGCCAACAATATCACCAAAAGAAAGTTGAGGAATCTTATGAAGAGCTGAACTGATACCTACAAAAAGATTTGGCAAAGAAGCTGCAAAAGCCATAACAAAAAAAGCAACAATAAACTCCCGCCAACGCAAAAACCTACCCATCCTCTTTAACCCATCAATAAGCCAATTACCTGAAAAATAAAGTATAAAGCAAGAAATTATAAAAACTAAAGTGTATAAAAAAAACATATAACTAAAAATCAAAAATTGTCCGGTCCTATTCTAAATACTTTTTATCTTTTAATTCTTTTGGTAAATATTCCTGTTTTTCTTTGTAATCATAATCAGGACTATATTTATACCCTTTACCATATTCTAAATCCTCCATCAATTTTGTCGGGGCATTACGAATATGTAAAGGCACTGGTAGATTTCCATATTTTCGTATATCTTCAGCAGCTTTTTCATAAGCTATGTATAAATCATTTGATTTTTTACATTTAGCCATATAAACAACTGCCTGAGCTAATATAATATTACATTCAGGCATTCCAATAAAATGGCAAGCCTGATAAGCGGCTACAGCTTGTTCTAATGCCTGTGAATTAGCAAGTCCAACATCTTCAGAAGCAAAACGAACTAAACGACGAGCAATATATAGAGGCTCCTCGCCTGCTTCCAACATTCTTGCTAACCAGTATAAAGCAGCATTAGCATCAGACCCACGCATTGATTTATGTAAAGCTGATATTATATTGTAATGCTCTTCACCATTTTTATCATAAAACAAATTAGATTTTTGGAATGCATCTTTTACAAAATCTAATGTAATTTTATTTGAAATAGAAGAAGCATACTCAAGAACATTAAGAGCTATCCTAGCGTCACCATTGCTCATTGCTGAAATCATATCAATTATTTTATTATCAATTTTTATCTTTAATTTACCTAACCCTTTTTTCTTATCTTTCAGCGCTCTTTTAATAATCTCTGAGATTTGAGATTTATTAAGCTGTTTTAAAACAAAAACTCTACAACGAGAAAGTAAAGCTCCTATAACCTCAAAACTTGGATTTTCTGTTGTAGCTCCAATAAGTATTATTAATCCTTGCTCAATATGAGGCAGTAACGCATCTTGCTGAGCTTTATTCCAACGATGAATTTCATCAATAAATAAAATTGTTCTTTTTCCTAATTTTTTATTTGCTTCTGCTTGTTTTACAATTTCTCTCAAATCTTTTATTCCACTTGAAACAGCGCTTATTCGTTTGAATTCTGATTTAGTCTGTTCAGCAATAATATAAGCCAGAGTGGTTTTACCACTTCCAGGCGGACCCCAAAAGATTATTGAAGGCAACTTATCAGATTCAATTGCCTGCCTTAATAGTTTTCCTTCCCCAACAAGTTCTTCTTGACCCAAAAAATCATCCAGACAATCTGGCCTCATTCTATCAGCTAATGGCTTGTTTTTATCTATAAGAACCATATTTTAATTATATCACACAAACCACATTACTAATAAAAAACGCTCTTTTAGAGCGTTTTTCACTTTACAAAGTTCAATTTCGTAATATTAAACTTGTTCTTGTTGCTCTTCTATTTTTTCTTCTTTTTTCTCTATTATCCCTTTCTTTTTACTAAAAAAGAAAATATAAACAATTTCCAGAATAGCCATCGTATTCAATAGTAATAAGGCAATAAACCACCATTTATGCTCGTTTCTGGCAGCTTTCCACAGAGCTACGCCTTTCCAAGGCAAAGTCCAAAGAAGAATCAACCAAATAAGCCATGGGCTTGCTGACAAAGAACCTGTTAATAAAGATTGCATAATATTTTTATTAAAATTTAAATTAATTTATTTCCGACCTTTTGTTTTCTTAATTGGCTTTATTCCAAATTTATGCCTTTTCCCGCTTAAACGAGGCGGACGACGCAATGGCGTATGTACTTTTCTTTTAATTTTAATTCCTTTTTTCATAAATTTATTTAATTTCTGATATTGTAAAAACTTTATTTGTATGCCTAAACCCTTTTATTAATCTTATATTTGATTCTGGAATTTCAAAATATTCTGCCAATACTTTAATTGCTTCTTTATTTGCCTGACCTTGCAATGGTTTTACTTTTACTCTTACCTCAAAACTATCCTCAGATTTTTTAATTATTCCTCGTTTCTTGGAGTGCGAAAAAACCTTAACTTTAATCAACATTAAAACAATTTCCCGTTTTCAGGTTTTATTGTTTTAGATTTTACTGATTCAATATAATCACAATAATCGCAATCAGCATCTGCTTTTGGAACTTCATCATTATTCAAACATTTATGAATATCAGAAATAGTTTTTTCTATCCAAGAATCATCACCTTTATATGGTATTAAAGTAACATCAAATTCTAATTTATCGTCAAAAGCTTTTACATCTGTTTTGCCATTGCAATAAACAAAATAGCCAGTATCAGAAACTTTAAATTCGTTTTTTCTAAACAACCACTGATATATTTCCATTTGTCTTTTATAACTAATCTGCCAATCAGCATCTAAACTCACTTCCCCATTCTTTGATGTTGCCTTGTAATCAACAATAATCAATTCTCCTTTAGGATTGATCCAAATATCATCAATGCCACCAGTAATTAATAAATTTGTTGGTTTATGAAGATAAGTTACTCCTCTTGTTCTTGCATCACGCCATTCTTCAAGTTTCTCATGTTGAAAAGGAACAGCGTCAATTTTATTAGTTTCCATAAAAGGATGTTTTGTTCCTTTAGCGCGATAAATATCAAACTCTTGTTTAAGCAAACTATCAACAGCATTATTTAAATTAAATGGAAATCCAGGAGGTCGTCCAACTCCCAATTTTCTATCTAAATAAAAACATCGCGGACATGCTAAAAATAAATCGATTTTTGACCGCGAGATTCTAAACGGCTCTTTTAAACTAGAATCGTATAAATATTTTGTTCTCTGCGAATTATAATATTGAGACATATATAAATCTTTATTCTATTACTATACCATATCTTTCTCATCTGATGAAGATTTCTTTATCATTCTTTTAATCGCCATTCTTCTGCCAATAAAAACTCCCAATATTCCTATACCAAACAAAAATAAATATTTTAAAAAATCATTTTCCATAATTTTACTAAATTTATTATTTTGAATATCGACTAGAGCTAGATTCTCCACCATCTACTGAATATATTCCACCCGTTATATAATTTGCTTCATCTGAAGCCAAAAAAGCTGCCACATTTGCAACATCTTGAGGTTTCCCAATTCTTCTCATTGGATTTAACTCCGCATACTTATGAATCGCTTCATCAGAAGAAAGAACCCTTCTTAATAATGGAGTGTCTATAGGTCCTGGCAATATCACATTTACTCTTATTCCTTCCCCAGCATATTCTTGAGCCATACATTTAGTAAGCATTATTATTGCTGCTTTGGATGAACAATAAGCTGGAGATCCAGGCTCAGGCGCAATTCCAATAGCAGAAGAAATATTGATAATATTTCCTTTGTTTTTTCTAACCAAAGGAAGTGCGTATTTAGAAATTAAATATGCCCCTTTAAAGTTTACATCCATCATTCTATCTAATTGTTCCCCTGATGTTTCTTCAACAGATGCCTGAAAATAAATTCCAGCATTATTAACAACAATATCTAAATCCTTAATTTTCTCAAACGCTTTTTTAATTTGTTCCTCTTTGCTTATATCAACTTCATAAAAATCTACATCGTAATCTGGTTTCACAATATCAAAGATTATAACCTTTGCCCCTTCCTCTAAAAATCTCTGGGCAATAGCTTTTCCAATACCATTTGAACCACCAGTTATTAAAGCTACTTTTTTATCTAATTTCATATTTTATTTAATTATTTTTTAAAATTTAAAAATACCTTAAGTATTTATAAGGGTGGCGGTATGTTCCAAAATGGAACATACTGAATTTCTATTTAATTCCTCGCTTCTAAAAATATTATTAAGATGTTGGGTAATTGCTGGTCTTTTAGTACCAAAAAGTAGAGCAATTTGTACCTGTGTTAACCAAATTGTCTCTTTTTCCAATTTAACTTTTACTTTAACTTTACCACTCTTTGGGCGATAAATAACAATCTCGCCTTTACTAATATCTTTTTCTTTTCTCATAAAACTTATTTATAAACTCTAAGTTCATTATAACAGATTATTATGAAATTCAGCCGAGATAATTTAAAGCTCTTCTTTCTGAAACTTTTCTTCCTGCGCATCATCTAATTTTCTGATTATCTTAATCAACTCAGCCACATGCTCTTTTTCATCATCTCTAATATGACCTAATATCTTCTTAACTTCATCATCATTAATTTCATCAATATGATCCTGATATTGATTAATGGCTCCTAATTCCCCGATTAAATCCTCCCTTAAAGCTTTTAATATTTTATTATCCATATTCTTTATTTTTTGCTAATTATTATTAATTAATTTCATTCCCGCAGTGAATTTATTCTACTACTGGGGTTTGACTTTTAATAATTGATTTGATATTTTTTAAAAATCTCTGCCAGTTTAAGGGTTAGCTCACCTGGTTTACCATTACCTATTATTATGTTATCAACCCTAATCACAGGCACTATATTACGTGTTGAAGATGTAATAAAGGCCTCATTCATTTCAGCTAATTCATTAAGGGAAAAATTTGTCTCTTTAACCTCAACACCTTCTTTATGCGCTAATTCTAAAATCACCTTGCGCGTTATACCAGGCAAAATCTTACCATCTAAAGCATGGGTAAACACAATACCCTTTTTAACAACAAAAAAATTAAAAGTAGTTCCTTCTAGCACAATGTTTTTTCCGTCAGGCGAAAGAAAAAGAGCTTCATCTGCCCCGTATTTTTTAACTACCGTTTGATGGGCAATCACAGCACCAACATAGTTTAAAAACTTAACCTCTGGCCACTGACGCTGATAAGGAAAACTTGCCAACTTTATGCCTTGCTGATACCACTTTTCAGGTGGCAGATTTAAAGGTAAAACCAAAATATACAAAAGGGTCTCTCCCACTGGCGTTATCCCATTTGAAGCTGCTTTACCACCACTATATATTATCTCCAACAGTAATTCCCCGCTCTCTCTGTTATTTTTAGTTATGACCTCTCGAATAATCTCTTTTAATTCATTTTTGTTATGCGGCAATTTCATATGAATAACTTTAGCAAAACTAAACAAACGATTAATGTGGTCTTCTAAACGAAAAATCTTTCCATTGGGCAAAGTACGGCAGGCAGTAAAAATGCGAAAACCACGAAAAGTACCTATCAAATCTTCTTTCACAGGCAAGGCTAGTTCGTCCGTTGAAATAAATTTTCCATTAGTATACGAGAGCATAGATTCTTCTTAATTAATTTTTGAGGTTTTTTATTTTAATTTTGGATTATTTTGATGCCGATCTTTATCTCTTTTTGTCTTTTTCTCAATATTCTTCTGAAGTGCTTCTGTCAAATCAACACCTGTCTGGTTGGCAATGCATATAAGTGTAAAGAACACATCCGCCAATTCATCAGCTAATTTTTTACCCTCTTCTGATTTCTTAAAACTCTGATCACCATAAGTTCTAGACATAACTCGAGCAACCTCACCTACTTCCTCAACTAATTGAGCTAACATTGTAAGCTCAGAAAAATATCGCACCCCGGTTGTATTAATCCATTTATCAACAATTTCTTGAGCTTCCTTTATAGTCATTTTAGACATATCTTTATTTTTTAATTAATTTTTAAGGTTTTATAAAATTAACCTGCATAAATTACCAGCTGCCTCCTCCGCCACCGCCAAATCCTCCTCCAGAACCACCACTAAAACCAGAGCCTCCACTGGCAGCAAAAGATCCAGAGGCAAAAAAACTAGAGCCTATTTCTGAATTTATACTGAGAATATTAGATGCTATATAAACTGAATTTATATTCATCCTCTCTCTCCCTTGATACCATTGAGGCGTAGCAATAGAAATGTTCTGAAATAATTTAGCCCATTGCTTTTCTACGCCAAATAAAATAGCGTAAGGAAGATAATCAGCAAATTTCTCAGGATGCGCTTCAGGTGAAAAATGAAACTTTACTCTATCTCGCTCTACAGTCTTTAAGAATAGCTTGAATCCTTTCAATTTCTCTTTTATCTCCAATCCTTTATCAGTTAAACTGGGCATAATACGAATAAAAATTAAAAACATAATAATGATGGAAAAATACCCTATAAAGATAAGAACTGAATCCGGAATAAATCTTTCAATTGCAAATACGCCCGAACTAATAACCGAATTAGTAATTAAATAAGCAAATATAAGATTAACAAGTAAAAAAATAAATGCAACTATAAACTGCCATTTTCTCATTTTTTTGGTAAGAGTAAAAGGATTTTGAGGAATTAAATCTTTATCTATTAAACTTTTACCTAAAGAACAAATAGCTACTTCTAAATTCTTTTTTAGCTTTTTGTATCGCACAATAGAAGAAATCTTTTTAAGACTTGAAAGTAAAACCTCGTCACTATCTTCAAACATAGTATCTAAAAGATATTTTTCATATTCACTTAATACATCAGCAGGATTTTGTTTGTTGGTTTTAACAAACCTCCAATCTATTGATTGAAAAAATAAAACCTTTTTTGACTGTTCTTTAATTATAAAATATCCTCTTCGAGCTAAATCTATAAGAGTAGCTGTAGCCATTTTTCCCATATTAACAACTCCTTCAGTAATAATAATATGTGCTTCAGCAGGTGAAATATTAGATGGAGCCTCATATTCAGCCATAATAACCCTCGTTCCTCGAGGATTACGACCTGTTTTCCACCACATAGAAAAAAGAGCTATAAATACCACTAAAGGAAAAGAAAGAAAAATATATCGTACCACAAACCAAGCTTTAATAACTAAAGGCACATTTTTCGTATCTGTTGGTAATATATATCTTTTAGTAATTTCTTGCACAAAACCTTTTGGCCAACCAATTGCCACAGTAAGACCCTCTCCAGGCTTTAAATTATAAGCCTCAAAACTAATAACCCGCGCTGAAGGAGATTTATTTATCTGACAATTCTTTTCTTTAGAACCTAAAACACCTGTATAACAAACAGCTTTAAAATCTTCTATTGATAAATCAGAAAAATTATCACTTAAAACAAAATCTAATTCGGCATGCTCAATAGGAACTTGCCAATTATTACCAGTGACATTCCAAAATAATTCATCATAATCAGAGAAATAATTAACCGTGCCCTTGATAGCATAATCAATAATATAAGTTTTCTGACCGCTTATTAATTTATGCTCAGACCCGATTTTAAGCACAAAATTATTGCCTTTTGTATTTAAAACATATTGAGTATTATCTCCATTTTCGTCTTTTACACTTTCAACTTGATAATCTAGAACTAAAATTTTATCCTCTAATTCATAACGATAAGGAATAGAACGAAAGATTCCGCGACGTTGATTTAAATTAAAATCATAAGTAATTGACTCTTTAATTTCTATACTAGAATCCTGATTCACAATAACAGTACTACGAAAATCACGAATTATCTCTTGATTATCAGCTAAAACTGATTTGTTACCAATAAAAAGACAACTCAAAATAACCAACAGCCCAATAAACCAAATCTTTCTTTTTCTAATAAACATAATTGTTAAATATAATAGTCAAACTTTAATAATTTTATTCACCCAGCGCTTTCCCCAGCAATATATCCTGTAGTCCAACAAACTTGCAAATTATATCCGCCAGTCGGCCCATCAACATTAAGTATCTCCCCTGCAAAATACAAATTATCAATCAACTTTGATTTCATCGTCTTTTGATCAACTTCGCTTAGATTAATTCCACCAGTTGTAATAATTGCTTTTTTGAATGTTTCCAACCCTTTTATTCCTAAGCTAAATTCCTTTAAAAGATGTAGTAATCTTCTTCTCTCTTCTTTAGTAATAGAATTAACTTTTTTATTAGGATCAATTCCAGACAATCTTATAATAACAGGAATAAGCTTCTTTGGTAATAATTCATTAAGGCTGTTTTTAAATAACTTCTTAGGGCCTTTTTCAAAATCTCTTTGGATTCTTTTATCAAGTTTTACAAAATCCAATGCAGGTTTAAAGTCAATTTGCATTCTAATATCCCCAGGCAATTCTTCACCAACTTCTTTGCTTATATCAAGGATTATTGGCCCACTCATTCCATTTGCTGTAAATATTGCTTCACCAAATCTTGAACTAATCTTTTTTTCATCTTTATATATACTAATATCAACATTTTTTAAGCTCAAGCCTTCAAGATCCTTTACATATCTCTCTTTGACAATAACAGGTACGAGTGATGGCGAAAGCTTTACAATTGTATGCCCAATCTTCTCAGCCCATTTATATCCATCTCCAGTAGAACCGGTTATTGGATGAGATTTTCCACCAGTACAGATTATAAAATTATCTGCAATAATTTCTTCACCGCTCACTAATATAATCTTTTCAATCCTATGTCCTTTCTTTATAATTTTCTTTACTTTTGAATTCGTTTTTACATTAACATGAGATTTTTTCAAATATTTAATAAGTACATCAAGCACATCCCGCGATTTATTACTTACTGGGAACACTCTACCCCCTCTTTCGATTTTTGTTTTCAACCCTTTGCTTTCAAAAAAGTTTATTGTCTCATCTACGCCAAATTTTGAAAATGCTGAAAAAAGAAATTTTCCATTTTTCCCAAATCTATTTATTATCTCTTTTAGTCCATCTCTTTTGTTTGTAATATTACACCTTCCTTTTCCAGTAATTAAAAGTTTAATGCCTAAACTTTTGTTCTTCTCAATTAAAACAACACTGGAGCCAATCTCCCCTGCTCTTCCTGCCGCAATCATCCCAGCAGAACCGCCTCCAATTACTGCAACATCATATTTCATAACTTTTTTATTTTAAAAATTCATCTACCGCTTCAATAAACCTCAAAGGATCAACGCTTGCGCCATTTACTTTTATAGAAAGATGTAAATGAGGACCTAATGACCAACCAGTATTTCCAGCAAGCCCAATTGATTGTCCTCTTTCTATTATTTCTTCTTCTGAAACTTTAAATTCAGAAAGATGTAAATATAAAGAATAAATTCCCAAGCCATGGTCTATAATTATCGTATTGCCAAAAACTGTTAATTCTTTAGCAAAAACTACTCTACCATTATTAATCGCATGAACTGGTGCCCCTTCAACAGCATCTAAATCAACCCCCAAATGTTGAATTGTAACTCCCCCATCTTTTCTGATATTTCCAAAAGCGCCAACGTTTATTATTTCATCAAATGGATAAATAAAACTCTGATTAAAATATGCCGTAAAACTATATTTCCCTAAAACCTCATAAATAATAACCCCATCTTTGGTAGCAATGTTTTCTGATATATTTGATGAAGTAAAACCCTTTTCTTCCAGTTCTGGGGTTATTACAATTTTGGTTACATAGAAGTCCTTCTTTTTTACTTTTATTGTTTCTTTAACTTCTAATTCACCAGAAAGAAAAACTGATAAAGAATATTCTCCTGGGGCTTTTTTTGCATCAATTCCCAAGAGAGCCATCAATTTTCCTTCTGGTTCAACTGGGAAAAAATCAAATGATTTACTGTTAAATTTTCCAACAACCTTTTCTCCTTCAGGAACATTTTCTACCGCAATAATTAATGTATCTCCTTGCTCAAGCTCAGTACCTGACAATAAAACCGTAAAAAAAGGTTCTTTCAATTCTGCAACATCTATTGACTCCTCATTAAACTCTTCTTCTAAAACAACATTTTCTTCAAGAGTTGTTTCTGTATATAATTCTTTTTCTGGTTGAATATTTTCAAACGACCATTTAAACGACAATTGCAAAATAAAAAAAATAATCCCTGCCAAAATAAGAAAAAACAAAAAGATTAATATCTTTACTAAATCTTTTCTTATAAATAACCCCATTTTTTATTCCTCAATTAATCTTTAACCTTCTAAAACTAAATTCCCTATCTATTATCTCCACCTCCATGGAGTTTGTTTCTTGTCTGCCGTGACTGCAATTTCTCAATATTAAACGAAGCTATTTCATTCAAAGATAAATCTAATTCAGTAGCAATTTGAGCAATATACCACAAAACATCACCTAACTCCTTTTTTATTTCCTGCTTTTGCTTTTCATCAACAATTCCATTATTATCTCTTAAAACTTTTTTAATTTTTTCTGCCACTTCTCCACTTTCACCAACTAATCCTAAAACCGGATAAACAAAATTTTTCCCTTTCCCTGGATAAATAGCAGTTTTCCTTGATTTTTTTTGATATTCATTAAAATCCATAATTTTATTTTCAATTAATTTTTGACCTCTTGATTTAATTATTAATTTCTCTAATTTCCCCAGTTTTAATACCTTTTTTTCTATTCTTTTCAAAAACCAATTCTTTGTTACTTTTTCCCTTAATATATCCTTCTAAAATCCATAAAGGGTCTCCATGAGAGACTATTAAAATATTCTTATTTGCAAAATTATTTTCAATTTCCTTTAAAACTTCGACTATCCTTTCTCTACACTGATTCCAGCTCTCCCCCTGAGGAACACCTAGTTCAAACTTTTTTATCATATCGTTGTTGTAGTATGACCAGGCTTCTTCTTCACTCTTTCCTCCAAATATTCCCCAATTAATATCTCTTAACCTCATATCATAAACTATTTTCTCTAGATCATAATTAATTAATTCAGCAACAATTTTAGCTGTTTGTTTTGTTCTTAATATATCTGATGAAAATATTAAATCGATGTTCTTTTCTTTCAGTGCTTCCCCAGCTAACTGAGCTTCCTTTATACCTTTCTCTAATAAAACACAAGCAGGATTATCATCAGGATAGTAATAAACAATATCCTCTTTCTCTGCTTGATGAATAGTTTTTCCGTGCCTCAATAAGAAGTATTTATTTTTTAAAACTAATCTCATACATTTAAATTATCATTTCAAAAAAAATATTGCGAGGTTTAACCTCGTTAATTTCATTTACGTGTTTTCAAAAAATCCATTATAAGTTTAGCTTTATCTTTCCTGTTGATTTCAGAGTAGGTTTTTGCTTCTGATTCTAATAATAAACAAGGGATAGGAACGCCATCTAATTTTACAAAAAGAATGCGATTATCTTTAACTTTACTAAAATAAATATCATTATCATACCCGCCTGCAACATGAATCTTAATTCCTTTAATCTTTAATCTCATTATATAAAATCCAGAAAGTCCATTTTTAAAAGGAGATTTTTTAGAAATCGGTTCTATAATATATTTTTTGAATTCCTGTTCAAAAACCTTTAAATCAGCTGGATTAGTTATAATATCTAAATCATTTGGACTAACATCAATGCCCTGTAAAGCCATATTTGTACTACAAATAATAGCCCATTTGATATTCTTATCCTTTATCTTTCCAAAGATAAATTTTATTACATTTTTAAAATTCTGCGATAACATTCTCATTTTTTAATTAATTTTCATCAATAAAAGTATCTAATTCCTATCTTCGTCCGCCTCCTCTTCTGCTTGCGCATCCCTCTTCCCATTCCTCTTCCATTAAACAGCGATTAATAAGCAGGTGAAGTTCCCCTCTCTTCATCTATCCTTTCTATCGCTCTCATTGGACAAACTCTCTCTCCTCCACACTTTTCCAATTTCTTCTGATTAACAACCTCTGCCTTGCCATCCTTTCTTTCCTTGGTCGCTCCAGGACAAGTTTGAATACAAATGCCACAATTTTTAACGCCGAGACATTTTTGTTTATTTACTTTGTATGACATAATTTTTAATTAATTTTTAAGATTATTCCCACTCTTTTTTCTTTAAAAATCAGATTTCCATAAATATTCTTTAAAATTAATTTTCTTTTTTCTTTTAGAAGGATTTAGAGTCCCTAAACACTTTTCCCAGTAACTTGGTTTCTGAATTTTGTAAAATATACCAATGGGAATCTTTTTACTGCCATCTATCTCATTATAATCCCATTCCTCTATTTTTCTTAAGGCCTCTTCTGGGGAATCCAAATCTTTTTCCTTCATCTCATAAACTTTTTGATTATAAAATGAAGTGGTGTCAAAAAAAGAAATACAGGGTTGTAGGACATCAATAAAGGAAAAGCCGGAATGCTTTATTGCTTGAATAATTAAATTTTTAAGATGGTCCATTCTCATGGCATAACCTCTTGCCACAAATGTGCCGTTTGAAGCTAACACTAATTTTAAAGGATTTAATGGTTTTTCCACGCTTCCTTCAGGCGTAGATCTTCCCTTAAAACTCTCGGGGGAAGTAGCTGTAAACTGCCCAGTAGTTAAAGCAAAAGTACTATTATTGTGAACCAAAACTGTAATATCAGCATTTCTTTTAGCGGCATGAATTAAATGAGAAATTCCTTCGTTATAACACCCACCATCCCCAATAAAAGCTATTACTTTAAGGTTCGGGTTTCCTAATTTTATTCCTTCAGCTGAAATAATCGACCTGCCATGTAATGAAGAAAAGCTATTTAAATTCAAATAATCAATAATTTTTGAATTGCAGCCGATTCCGCCTACCACTACTATATTTTCTTTAGACAATCCATCTTTTACTAAAGAAGAAATCGCGTTTTTAAAGGCAGTAAGAATCACAAAATTTTTGCATCCCGGACACCAAGTATTTTCAGCATAAGTATCTATTTTCATAATTTTAAATAATGAATAATAAATTTTAAATCAACCTAAAAGTTTCTTAACTTTTCTTCTATTTCCTCTGGAAAAAAGGGTCTGGCATTATACTTTAAAATCTTTTTATCCACTTTTATTCCATAACAATTCAAAACTTTCTCCATTTGCCCTAATCCGTTTGTTTCTGCTAAAGCAATTTTTTCAACTCCCTTTAAAGCGCGCTTTATTTGATTTTCCGGAAATGGCTCTAAAACAACGGGCTGAATCATCTTAACGCCTAATTTTTCTGCCGCTTCTTTCGCCGGCCCCTTTGTTGAACCCCAAGCAATAATCGCTTTTTTGGCTTTCTTTCTTCCATAAATCTTAACCGCTTCCAACTTATCTACTTCCTTTTTCATCTCTCTAAATTTTCTTAATCTTTTATTCTGCATTTTTTCTACTTTTTCTTTTTCTTCCACAGTGATACCAAATTCATCATGCTCATAGCTATTTGATTTTGAAATTACATTCTTTTCTCCGGGAAAAGTAAGAGGAGAAATTCCATTCTTCACATCTTTGTATCTCAAATACTTTCCCTTCTTATCCCAAAGCAATGGTTTTTCATATTTGACTTCATTTAAAATACTCCTGTCAAAGCTAAAAGTGCTTTCTGAAATCTGTTTGTCTATTAATAGAATTGAAGGAGTTTGATATTTCCAGGAAAGATTTAAGATTTTTCCGCCCCAAAAACAGGCCTGATCAGCATCGCCAGGGGCTATAACAAATCTCACTATATCCCCATGGCCAGCAGTCAAAGTAAATAATAAATCGCCTTGGCCGTTATAAGTTGGAACCCCAGAACCTGGGGCCATTCTCTGGCTCTCCACTACCACCAAAGGATTTTCACTCTGAGCGGCCAAACTAAGCCCCTCTACCATTAAAGCAAAGCCGCCTCCGGAAGTTCCCACCATAGTTCGAGCTCCGGTAAAAGCCGCTCCCACCGCTGCGTTGACAATTCCTATTTCATCTTCTAACTGAGCCACAGCTATGTTAAACTCTTTTTTATGCTTTGCCAAAAAATGAAGAATTCCGGTAGAAGGAGTCATGGGATAAGCAATATAAAAATCTAAACCGGCTTTAACCGCTCCTAATGCTAAAGCTTTGTTGCCAGTTAATAAAGGAAGTGGTTTTTGTTTTATCTTTTCAATTGTTAACAAATTTTTTGAAGAATCAAAACCCCGCTTTGCTATTTTAAGATTTATTTCCGCGTATTTCTTAAATTCTTTTTTAAAAACCCGTTCTACCACTTTCCAGTCCATTCCTATTATTTTAACCAAGGCACCGATTAAAACGCTATTTTTCATTATTGGATTTCCGCCCTCCTCCTTGGCGATGGTTTTTATAGGTATTCCTGTCCCTTTATGCTTTTCGGAAATATCATCGCTGTTGTAAATAATCACTCCATCTCTGCTTAAATCATTTTTGTGTTCTTCAATTGTTCTTTTGTCCAAGGCAAGTAAAAAGTCAATTCCTTTACGATGACATAAAACTTCCTTTTTATTAACTCTAATTTGAGAAAAATTGTGGCCTCCTTTTATTAAAGAAGGATAATCTTCATAAATATAAATCCTATATCCTATATTAGAAAATAACTCAGCAATCACAGAGCCTGATTTCCGAGAACCCTCTCCTGCCTTGCCTCCTATTAGAAGTGAGAAATCTTTTTTCATAATTATTTTTACCCGCTTAAATAAGTTTTTTAACTTTTTGAGCGATAGATAGCTCCTCGTCTGTTTTTATGGCAAGAATTTTAGTATTTTTCAAGATAGTTAAATCTCTGCAAATCATATTCCTAATCTTTACAGACGAATATCCAATTGTTCCAGTGAAAATTAACAAGTCGCATCCTCTTAAAATAGCAAAATATGCTCCGATGTATTTTTGAATTCGATAAACGAATAAATCCAAAGCCATTTTTGCTTTTTTATTGCCTTGCTTAGCTCTTTTTAAAACTTCCAACATATTTCCGTTTCCGCAAATTCCTTTGAGCCCGGATTCAAAATTTAAAATTTTATCAACTTTTTCCAAAGAAAATCTTTTAGCAAGCTCTAAAACAATCCCAGAATCAATATCTCCTGAACGAGTCATCATTATCAGCCCCTCCATCGGAGTAAATCCCATTGAAGTATCAATCGCTCTACCGTTTTTTATGGCGGTAATACTTGAACCTCCACCCAAATGACAGGTAATAATTTTTAATTTCTCAAATGGTTTTTTAATGCTCTTAGCTGCTTCTTTAGCTGCATATTTATGAGAAATACCATGAAAGCCAAATCGACGAAATTTATATCTTTTTCTTATTTTTTCTGGCAAAGGATAAATATAAGCTTTTTCTGGCAAATCTTTATAGAATTCTGTATCAAAAACAGCGATTTGGGGAACTCCCGGAAAAACTTTCTTTGCAACTTTTATCGCTAAAATGTTAAAAGGATTATGTAGTGGGGCTAATTTATTAAATTTTTCTAATTCTTTCAAAACCTGCTTCGTGATTTTCGTCGGCTTTCTAAACTTTTCTCCTCCATGAACAACTCGATGCCCTATTGTCTGTATTTTATCCAAATATTTATTTTTTAATTTATTTGCTTCTCTGAATAAAATTTCTTCGAAATTGTTCGAATTAAAAACACTCTGTTTTCCTTCCTCTAATAATCTTAAATCCTTCTCTCTAAATAATTTCCATTTTATTGATTGACTCCCACAATTTAGTACTAATATCATATTATTAAATATCCTCTTCCTTTTTTTATTATACAGGCTGCATTTCCTTCATCGGTATCGAGGTGCATGCAAAGCCGATAATTCGGTTTTACTTGAACCCTAACCTTATGAAAGGTTATAGAACGTATTCCCATAGTTTTGACTGAAACTAACATTCTGTTTTTGAGACCAAGTTTTTGGGATTCTTTGGAATTACAATGAATATGCCTCCAAGCATTAATTACCCCTTCTTTAATTTTAATTTTACCTTGGGAACCAACAAGAACGGCTCCTGGCGTTCCTTTAAGATTACCTGACTCTCTTATTATTGGCTTTACTTTTAAAAAAATAGCATCTGTATGAGATAGCTCTACCTGGGTTTGATTCCGAATAGGCCCCAATATTCTTACATTTGGAATTTTTCTTGCATTGGGCTTCAAGCTATTTTGAATATCTATTCTTTCTTCTGCCGCGAATTCTCCTGGTTGACTAAGTTCTCGCAACTTTTTTAATTGATAACCCTTCCCAAAAAGAGCTTCTAAATCTTTCTGAGATAAGTGAATATGTCTGGCTGAAATTTCAATAGGAATCTTTCTCATCGTCTTTTAATTTTTGTTTAATGATGTAATTATTTTACCACTTCATTGTCATTTTGAATATCTGCCAGAATAGGAATATCCGCCATCCACTGAATATAATCCGCCGGTTATAAAACTTGCTTCATCTGAGGCTAAAAAGGCTGCTAAATTAGCAACGTCTTGAGGCTTTCCAATTCTTTTTAGAGGAATTAACTTTGCATACTCTTGAATCGCTTCTTCTGAAGTCAAAGCTCTTCTCAATAACGGAGTATCTATAGGTCCTGGTAATATTGCATTTACTCTTACTCCTTCTGCAGCATGTTCTTGAGCCATACATTTAGTAAGCATTATTATTGCCGCTTTAGTTGAGCAATAAGCTGAAGATCCTGGTTCCGGAACTATTCCAACAATAGAAGCAATATTGATAATATTCCCTTTATTTTTTCTCACTAAAGGAAGAGCGTACTTAGAGATTAAATATACACCTTTAAAATTTACATCAATAATTTTATCCAATTGTTCTTTTGATGTTTCTTCAACAGATGCTTGGAAATAAATTCCAGCGTTATTAACAACAATGTCCAGATTTTTAATTTCCTCAAATGCTTTTTTAATTTGTTCCTCCTTTCTTACATCAACTTCATAAAAATCCACATCATAATCTGGTTTCTCAATATCAAAAATTATAACTTTTGCCCCTTCATCTAAAAACCTCTGGGCAATACCTTTACCAATTCCCTTTGAGCCACCAGTTATTAAAGCTACTTTTTTATCTAATTTCATATTATTTTTTTTAATTAATTTTTTTGATCTTTTACGAAGTTCGACTTTGATAGGATTTTATAATTTATTAAAAGAAATTTTGAAATATTTCTCTGCTATCTCTTTAGCTTGATTATCAATCAATTGATGTTTTTCAGAAGGAGCTAAACCTGTTTCCATTCTTAAATCATCATTAGCATGAAAAAGTTCATGAATAAACCATCTAAAACGATCGGGACCAGGAACTAAGGCTATTAAAGCCTTCTTATCAGACCCCAGAATAGCATAGCTTTTCTGCGTCTCAAATTTCCAAAAAATATCTCTGTTGGGAAATAAACCAATAATAATTTCCCCATTAGGGAATGACTTATAAATCTTTTCAATCTCGGCAATAACATCTTCTTCTTTTTCTTTCCAAAGTTCAATAAAACGAGCACGACTTATACCTCTAAAAAAAGGAATATTTATATCATCTCTTTCAGGATAGTTTTGCAAAAAATCTTTCAAATCAAAAGGAACTTTCCAAACCTCACAGCCTGCTTTATAGATCTCCAATAATTCTTCTTTTTTATAAACAAAATTTAATTTAACCATTTTAAATTTTTATTATATTTAAGAAAATTCTTTAAAGAGTTCACTTACTGACTCGTGAAACACAATTCTCCTTATAGCTTCTCCAACAAGAGGAGCAACGCTTAAAACCTTTATCTTTGAGGGAAGATTGTTCCGTTGCAGAACTGGTAGAGTATCTGTAACAACAATTTCTTTTATCGGTGATTTATCAAATTTTTCAAGGGCATCGAGAGCAAAAATACCGTGAGTGGCACTGGCATAAACTTCTTTTGCTCCCCTTCTTAATGCTTCCTCAGCAGCACTGATAAGTGTACCACCTGTATGAATAGCATCATCAACAAATATCACTGTCTTATCCTTAACTTCTCCAATAAGTCTCGATATTTCCACTTCCTCATGGCTTAACCTTTTTTTAACAAAAATCGCCTGGGTCGAATTTGGAATTTTTTTAGAAAATTGTGTAACTCCCAGGAAAGCGCCAACATCAGGTGCAACAATCACGGGATTTACAAGGTTCTTGTCCCTAAAATAATCACTAAGCAAAAGCACTGCCGTGAGATTATCCATAGGAATATCGAAAAATCCCTGGATCTGCCCCGCATGTAAATCTACAGAAATTACCCTCGTTGCTCCTGCCGCTGTAATAAGATTCGCTACAAGTTTTGCTGAAATAGGCTCTCTTGATTTTGTTTTCCTGTCCTGCCTGGCATAGCCAAAAAACGGAATAACCGCACAAATGGACCTTGCAGAAGCCCTTTTAAGAGCATCAATCATTATTAGGAGCTCCATTAAATTGTCAGAAGGCGAATAGGTAGATTGAACAACAAAAACTTCCTTTCCTCTAACGTTTTCAAGACATCTTACATAAATCTCCCCATCGGGAAACCTTGTAGAAAGAGATTCTCCAAGATTCATCCCAAGATATTTCACAATGCTTTTTGCAAAAGGAATGTTTGAGTTACCAGTAAAAACCTTAAAATCATCCTTTTTTTCACTTTCCCTTTGATGCTTTTGTTTATAAGTTCCTGCTTCAAAGTTTTTCATAAATTTTGATAATATAATTACTTATATTCTAATTTTATCATAATTTGGCTTCTGAATTTAATTTTTCGACCTAAATTTTATTTTCAATTAATTTTTGACCTTTTACGGAGTTTAACTCTGTAAAAATACTACTCATGAAGATTAAAATTTTGTTGCTTAAACCTCACCCACAATCCAATTAATTTATTTGTAAACCAGCCACTGCAGAAAAAAAGATATACTACTATTGATAGATTTACTAAATAAAGTAATATGCGCCCACCTTCAGGATGTGGGCTAATTATAAAAATTACTGAAACCACAAATGTTACAAAAGCACGAGCAGAAGTTATAAAAACCTTACGACTTTCTTCAACTTTAATAATACTAGAAACTATACTGTTTTTTGGGCATATTTTATCTTTCCATAATGCATATAGAAAAATACTAAATAACAAAATCTCAAAAAACCAAAATCCAAATTTATCAGTCATAATAAACTTAGACAAACTTTGCATGTAATTGATAAGTGCTATAAAATTCATAGAATAAAAATTTTAATAAATTTACAAAATCTTATTTCTTAATTATTTTTCGACCTAAATTTTATTTCTCAATTAATTTTTGACCTTTTGATTGGATTTTTGCTTGTGAATAAATATACTTGACAATGGGTGTATGTTTGCTACAATTTAATCAGAATACACATGAAAAACACCTCTATGGGTTTTGTCCCTTAGCGGTGTTTTTCTTTATATTCAAGCTTTTTTCTTAAATTAACCATAAAAAAGATCTTTTCCTTAGCTGTCTTTTTTAATAAAGCTGAGCAAGTTTTAACATATGGACTTATCACACATCTGAGCTTATTATTTTTGTATAGATGCTTAACCAAAGAATAAAAATCTCCGTCACTTGTAATAATTACGGCTTTATCATATTTCTTATAATCAACCATTACTTGTAAAACTAAATCCGCATCTACATTACCTTTAACTTCCCCATTTTTATCAGGCAATGTTGGTTTAAAAATTATAACATAACCATCCCTTTGTAATGAAGAATATAAATCTTGATTAGCCGGAATATAACCAATAAATAGATAGACTGTCGTTACTTTATACTTTTCCCTTAAATAAATTCTAAACCTTCGGTAATCCAATTTCCAACCCAAACTTTGAATTCCTAAGTTAAGATTTTGACTATCAATAAAAGCAAAATTGTTTTCTTGTTTCTTCATAAATCTTATTTACGATGCCCCATCTCATAATACCTACCTATTAATATTTTAACATAAAACGCTTAGCTTATATATAACAAAATCCCCAAATTTTTGGGGATTTTGACTTTTTAGTGAATCTCTATTCCTCGAACCTTTATATCTTCTGAATTAATAATATTTTTACATTCTTTTACAAATTTTTCAAACTTTCTTTTATTGGTAGCGACTTCTAAACTTTCAGGGCATGCTTTTCTCAGAATTTTGGTAAACTCTCTGCCAGCTAACTTCATATTAATCATTTCAAACCAATAAAAATCAGTAAAATCTTTAGTTTTTCTAATTACATCTTTTAAATTTATTAATCCAGGGATTATCGGGCTAACAAAAGTATAAGTTTTTATCCCATTCTCTTTAAGGACTTTCAAAGCTTTTATTCTATCCTCGTTTTTTGATGAAAATGGCTCAAAAATCTTCTTCAGAGAACCATCAAAACTATTTATAGTTAACCCAACGTCAATATTCTTAAACTTCTTAAATAAATCTATATCCCGCAAAACTAAATCTGACTTAGTAAGAATAGCTAATTTAATTCTTTTATCTAAATTTTCTAAAACTTTGCGAGTTATTTTTAATTTCTTTTCAATAGGTTGGTATGGATCAGAAACAGAACTCATATATACCCAGGAATCTACATACTTTCCTTTTACTAATTCAGGAGCATTTTCTTTTACTTCAACCCAGTTTCCCCATTTCCCATAGTTTTTCGGCCGCCATCTGCCCATAAACTTAGCATAACAATATGGACAAGCATGTTCACAACCTACATACTGATTTAAGACCCATTTTGCCCCCGGAATTCCGGTCTTAGTAAAGATTTGCTTTGCTTTGATTTTAATAAACTTAATTTTCATCAAATTTCTAAAATTCTTAATTCTCTCAATTTTGAATTGTTTTTCTCAATTAATTTTTGACCTTTTGGTTATTTGACTTTAGCAAAAAGATAATCATCTAAAAATTTATTATCTTTTTTAGTATTCTTCTTCAAAATTCCCTCTAACTTATATCCATTTTTTTGCAAAACCCTCATTGAAGCTTTATTGAAAGAATGAACATAGGCATAAATTCTTCTCAGTTTTAATTTTTCAAACCCAAACTTTGTTACTAATTTTATCACCTGAGTCATTGTCCCACTCCCCCAATATTTTTTACCTAACCAATAAGCAATTTCAGCCATGTGTTTTTCCTCAATATGATCTAATTCAATTCCGCCAGTAACTTCGTTGTTAATATCAATTACAAAGTTAATCTGTTTAGGTTTTTTCTTCTTTATCTCTTTTAAATCTTTTTCTATCCATTCTTTAGCATCTTTTAATCTATAGGGATAAGGAATATTTAATGTATTGCGATAAATTATCTTATTATTTATATTCTTCATTAAAGCCGCCCCATCTCCTTTCTTAAAGGGTCTTAAAATAAAATATTTTGATTTAATAATTGCCATATTTTTATTTATTTTAATTTCCCTTAACTTCGGGCTAAATTTAATAGCCCAGGAAAAACAGACTTTTTCCTTAGAGCAATTTTCGAGGCTGAATAATCAAGATAAAAAAAGCTAAAGCAGATAAAGAAATCATTGTAAGAAAAAGAACCCTAAATCCGAATTGAGAAACTATTGCCCCTCCCAGAAAGGCAGCAACTCCTGCGATAATTATCGTAAAAGAAGTATAAACTCCCCACTGTCTTATATGTCTTCCTTTGTCTAAATGCTCAGAATATATACCCAGAAAGGCGGGAGTTCCAAAAGATTCACCCAAAGCCAATATTAATTGCAAGAAATATAACTGCCAAAGCGCATTAGCAAAAAAGTAACCTAACCAGGCCAAACATCTAAAAATATAGCCTGCTGCTACTAAATATTCTTTCTCTTTCAGTTTGTCACCATAACGACTGATAATCAGCATTAAAAATCCTGTCCCAATGGCAAAGGTTGCCCAAATACTTCCTACAGTAAAGGCATTTCCCCCTATTTCTTCTACAAACAAAGCAAAAATTGGAGGAAACATGCAGGCTCCAAATAAAAAGACGGTATTAATGAGTATTAAAATTTTTAATGATTTATTTTGTGGCAAAAGATTTTTAAACATAGTCATCCAACTCCGGGCTAAATTTTGATTATTTTATTATTAAAATTTCCAATAAGACAATTAAGCAAGCAAAAAGCAAATAAATTAAAATTGCCAACCACCATTTTATTTTTATTTTTCAATTAATTTTTTCTAATTTATTTAAGATATTTATAACCAATGAACTACCTCTTTCATATACTGACTTAAGCGATCTGTTCAAACCTCTATAATCCCTTTTAATTAAATGGTGTACGTAGCGATTTCTATCCTTTCTATATTTATGAAAATCATTGAATTCTTTAATATTAATTGCGCGCATAATATAAAGATCGTCAATCACTGTGTCAAACTTATACTTTTTTTCTTTTCTTTTAATAATATCATCCGATTGTTTCAACTCTTTTTTAATTAATGATATCATGAGTTCCTTTAAAGAACCCTCAAGTAAACAGCTCTGAATCAAAAAAGCTTCTAGATATCTTTTTTCTTTTCCAGGATATAAAAAATTTTCTTGCGCTTTATTATTTAATTCCCATAATTCTTGAATCGATAAAGACATGATTTTATTTTTCAATTAATTTTTGACGTTTTGGTTGTTTCTTTTATTCCCATAAATCTTTTTCGAAAATTAAAAAATCTTTTCTTTCTTTAAAACTTTTCATTGCTTCATTAAAATGCTTGATGCATTCTTGAAAACCATTTTTAGAAATTTCCTTTGCCTTTTTTGTATAAAACCCCTCTTTAATAAATTTTTGAGTTCTTATTATCCCTCTCTCAATCCATTCATCCATTGGAGTTGTTGATTCTTGTTGTGCTTTGTAAAAACTAAAAATCCCACCAATTCCAGATTTTTCTAATCTATCCGCATCAAAAAGAATTTTCGCCTCAATTGTTTCTGGTTTTATTTTACCATCATGCGATTCTATACAATGAGCAATTTTTTCAATCTCTTTTTTAGAATACCCAAGATTCGGCAAATCTCTTTGTATAATAAATGCTCCTGCCTCTTCATGGTTTTGATGTTTACCTTCTGTTCCTCCAATATCATGCAGTAAAACAGCAAGGATTAGAATAGAATAATCTACATTTTCCTCTGTTTCAGAAATAATGAAAGCCCTGTATAAATCTCTTAAAACATGCTCTAAGTTGTGCTGTGGAAGATTTGCCTTATCATATTTCTCTTTAGCATAATCATAAACTTTTTTTATCCGAGGATCTTTTTTAACAAAATAATCTAATTTCTTCATAATTATTAGCCAAGTTAATTATTTTTTGGTTTAATTTATCTTCTATCACCTGTCCAAAGATTATGCCACCATAAGCTTGGTTTTTGTTTACTAATTTCTTTAACAATTTGCCGAGTTATTTGATTATACATCCTTTTTCCCTGAGCTCCTCCATCTAACCATCTTTTTGCCTCTTTATTTCCTGTCCACTCATATTCTCTTAAAAGTAAGACCTGATCTAAAATATCAGCATCTTTGGCTAATTTTGCTTCTAAACTCTTTCTTTCATCATATTCTTTACTTAAATCCAATAACTCTTTGGAATGAGGCATTTTGCCTAATTGTTCTCTTCTAATTTCATCTTCAAAAACTTTTATATATTTCTTGTGTATCCAATTTTGATCACCGGCTCGTGATTCTTCAATATCATGAATCAAGCACATTTTTATAACCTTATCAGAATCAGCTCCAACTTCTTTAGCTAAAAAGTAACCAATAATTGTCGCTCTAAAAGAGTGGGAAGCAATATTATCTGATAAATCATCAGTTAAAAGAGTTTGCCTATGTGACCTGGCAATTTTCCGCAAAGTTCCTATTTCAAAAAAGAGCGAGGTTAGTTTTTTAATCTTACCTAAGTCTTTCTTTTTACCTTTTTTCTTCACCATATTTTTATTTTTTGTTATTTCTCAATTAATTTTTGACCTTTTTATTTTCTATAACTTAAATTATCAGCATTTATATTTCATCCTTTCTTTCACTTAAATATTTCCCAAATAAAGATTTCGTAGTTTTTGTTGAAAATGGTCTTTTTATTAACTTCTCTTCATTTTCTAAATATTCTACCATAGCTTTCTTATCCTTTTTAAGGATATCCCTCATAACAGAAAATCCTTTTGGTGTTGCCATCCACATAAAGTCTAAATCATTAAACACACCTAAAATGAGATCCTCCTTGTATATTTTATCTTCTCCTAATGCCCAATTATCATGAACCGATACATAGTATGAAATTTGGTTAATTTTATCTTTATTATAATTTAATTTCATTAAAATA
>SDBT01002131.1_pt1 | contig 35326 bp, 39 predicted proteins | sample 2277101 | NCBI WGS metagenome assembly SDBT01 (sample SAMN10404973, study PRJNA504765) | marine sediment metagenome | isolation source: marine sediment core GS10_PC15, 103 cmbsf | place: Arctic Ocean: Southern Knipovich Ridge | collected 2010 | reverse complement strand
GACTACGAATCAAGTTGATGGGGGTTCGAATCCCTCCGGGTCTTCCATGGCAGGATAGCTTAAGTAGCAAAGCACCTGGCCGATAACCAGGAGTACGAGGTGCAAGTCCTTGTCCTGCTACCAATGGAGGGTTCTTCCAATGGTTAGGAAACATGGCTTTCAACCATGTAACAGGGGTTCAACTCCCCTACCCTCTACCATCTGGGTGTGGTGTAAAGGCTGCATCCCTGCCCTGGAAGCAGGAAGACTTGGTTCGATTCCAAGCACCCAGACCAATTTTTCTGTGTTATAGTACTTGATGCGGGGTGGAGCAGTCCGGTAGCTCGCTTGGCTCATAACCAAGAGGTCGTGGGTTCGAATCCCATCCCCGCTACCAACCTTTTCTCCTTTCCTAAATTCTAAACTTCTTTACCTTTTTCCTATGTATAGCCTACAATATCTGTATGCCTGTAAAGGTAAGAGCAAAAAAGGGAAAAGGGAATTTACGACAAGGTAATGATCGTAACGTAAGTACTCGTCCAAAGCGTCGTAAATTTTTACTTACCGACGTAGATGGAAACCCTATTCCAGAAGATCAGGTTGCAAAGACTTCCAACGGTCGTAAGCCTATACAAATTACAAACGACCTTATCGATAGGATAACAACGCTGGTACGTGCTGGAAATTTTATTGGTCCTGCTGTCCGTGCTGCTGGTATTAGCTTAGACACATTTAATCGGTGGATGGCTATGGTTAGCGAAGATAACTTATCACGTGTTAAGACCGAAGAAGAATTTAAAAAGCTGGAAATGCACATGAAGCTTGCAGAAGGTATTGTGCAAGCTGCTTCGGATGCTGAGGTAGATAAGGTTGAAATTATTGATAAGTCTGCTCAACTAGGTCAGTGGGGTGCGGCTGCATGGTGGTTAAGCCATCGTCATCCGCAACGGTGGGGTAAGAGAACATTTGTTAGCCAAAAGATAGATGCACGTCATGAACATGTTCATTCAATTGCCCAAAATATATTGGGTGATGAAAATTATACCTCAAAGGCAATCGATCTTTTTGAAGAATCTACAGAGACTACTGACGAACTGCATGGATAAAACAGTAAAAGAGCGCATTTCAGATTCGGTAAAGCCCACTATTACCAAAGAGCGTCGTGAGAAAATGTCTGACTCTATGAAAGGGTTTTGGGCTGGTGTTAAGAGTGATAAAAGAAAATTAAAAAGGTTGGAAAAGGAAAATAAGGAATTAAGAGAAGAAGTTGCAAGCAGACCAAACAGTAGAAATTGATGAACGCAGTATACCGCTCTCAAGTCCGGCTGGTTACGCTCACACCGTAGGTAGAGGATGGAGAAGGGCGGCGCATCTAGATTACCTAAACCGTAAAATTGTAGAAACAGCTACAGGCCGCTTACGCTACTTGATTGTAAGTATGCCTCCTCGCCATGGAAAAAGTGAGCTTATTAGCCGCTATACTCCTGCTTGGTATCTAGGAGTTTTTCCACAAAAAAGAGTTATTCTAATCAGCTATGATGGTGATACCGCAAGTGACTGGGGACTAAAGGCTCGCCAGCTTACGGAAGAGTTTGGACAAAAATACTTTGGAATAAGTGTAGATCCTGCCAGTAGTGCGCGTATGCGTTGGGACCTATCGCGTGCTGATGGGGGGATGAGATCTTATGGTATAGGTGGCGGTGTTACAGGTAAGGGAGCGCACCTATTTATTGTAGACGATCCTATTAAAAACCAAGAAGAAGCTTTGAGCGAGGCCCATCGTAAAAGTATGTGGGATTGGTGGCAAAGTACAGCCGAGTCGCGTTTAGAACCGCGTGGTAGTGTGATTGTTGTAATGACTCGCTGGCATGAAGATGACTTTGCTGGCCGTTTGATTAACCAACTGAAGATAGGAAAGATTAGAGCGCCGTGGGAGGAAATTAACTTTCCTGCCATTGCTACAGAAAAAGATATTTTGGGTCGTAAGCCTGGGGAAGCTTTATGGCCCTGGCGTTATCCAATAGAAGAATTACACGATAAGAGGGCTGCTAGAGAGGAGTATTGGTGGAGTACTATGTATCAAGGCAATCCGATTCCCCCAGGTGGTCATATGTTTAAGCGTAGTTGGTTTGAAATTGTAGATATAGTTCCTCCGTGGTCAAAGGTAGCTGCTAGAGTTAGGTTTTGGGATTTTGCTGGTGGAGGTCCACATGGTGACTATACTGTAGGTACGTTAATAAGTAAGACCAAGGATGATAAGTATTATGTAGAGGATGTAATACGTGAGAAGTTTGAAGACAATGAATTAGAGGCTGTATTTATACAAACTTTGAAGATGGATGGTAAAGATGTTGCCTCGAGAATAGAACAAGAGACAGGTGCTAGTGGAAAACTTATTATAAGAAGATTTGCAAATTTAGCCGAGGGTTATGACTTTGAAGGCATCCCAAGTACAGAGGCCAAGCAAAAGCGTTGGAGGCCTTTTCGTAGTCAGTGTCAAATTGGTAATGTGTATCTGGTGCGGGGGTCTTGGAATAGTGTTTGGTTAGACGAGATGCAAAACGTCCCTGGTGGTATGCATGACGATCAAGCGGATAGCGCAAGTGGTAGTTATGGCGCTCTTGTCAATATGAAGAGCAGCAGAGGAATTGTAGTAATATAATGTTTCTATCCTGTGAAGTGTGTGGAGAGGATGTTTTCATTGACCACTTTGAATTTCATATGGCAGAGCATGTTGGAATGGGTACTGCTCTGCAATTATTTAGACATAATCAAGAGGAAAAGAGACAAGAAGAAGCCCAAGGGAGTGGAAGTACATCCCTTGAATTACTACTTCATCGTATAGGGTTTAGAAGGAGACTCCTATGAGAGAAATGCTAGAGAGTCATGGGTTGCTAGGCAGCCGATCTCCTATGATTATTCCAACTTTAGAGGCAGATAAAAAGCAATCTGATTCTCAAACAGATACATCATTTACTTTTTCTCTGGCTAGCGGAAGGAATTGGAGACAACGCCGTTTAGAACGTAACACAGAACGCCTAAAGCGTCTCAGTGAAAGTGCATTGCCAGCCCGAGCCATTATGATGATTCGTAATGGAATAAGCGGATTGCAGTACGGCATACAGCCTAGGAGTAATGTTCCATTAGACGAGCGTAAGTCTTTTGCCAAAGAAATCGACACAATACGTAATGTGATAGAACACCCTAATCCTGAAGATGATGATTTCTACACCTTTATTGGTCAGATAGTTGAAGATCTTTTGTGCTTTGATGCTGGAGTTTGGGAATATGTAGAAAAGCCTTCGTTTATGGATCAAAATAAAGTGATAGCCATGTATCCAGTTCCAGGCCATACCATTGCTAAGAATATAGCTTGGAAGGGTGATCCCAATCAGGTTCGCTGGCAACAAACTATAGGTAATGAAAAAAAGTTTAAAGACAAACAGCTAGAGTACTTAATGCAGCGCAAGCGTAGCTTTAATCCATTTGGATATAGTCCATTGGAAGTGGCTGTAGAAATTATGGATGCGTGGCTAAATCTTAATAGCTACCAGCGCGAGGTTGCTAGCAACGCCTATCCACGCATCATGCTTTATTTGGGCGACGACACCAACGAAACCCAGGCAAAAATCATGCGTGCCTACTGGACTGTAGAATTACAGGGTAGAGGCTCTCCTGGAATTTGGGGCAACACTGGAAAGCCCGAAGTATTGGACCTTAAACCAGCCAGTGACGAGGGACTGTATTTAATCTATCAGGAGATGCTGGTTCGTACTCTGGCGTACAGTTTTGGCTTAAAACCTCAGGATTTTGGTTTAGAGCGGGATGTTAACCGTAGTACCAGCGTGACCAGTCAAATTGCCAGTATCGAGGAAGCTCGAAAGCCTATTGCGCGTCTAATTGCCAGTAAAATTAATTGTAGGCTTATTCCTAGAATTGCACAGCTTACTGGACAAAAGAAGGTCGAACTCATGGAGTTCTTCTGGATTGGTATTGATCCTCGCCAACAAAAGATCGATGCTGAGATTAATAATATTTATTTGAGTCATGATGTTAAGACGATTGACGATGTTCGTCAGGAAATTGATCTACCCCCCCTGCCGGGTGGCATGGGTAAATTTCCTCCTAGTGTATTACAGTCGGTGGCAAAGGCTAGTCCAGAAGCTATTTTGAAGCTTATGCAAGGGAAAGATCTAACGGTTGGAGAAATAGATAAGATAACTGCCGTACCAAAGAAGATTACTGAACCAGATGCTATCGCTGCATCTAGTGTATCTTCGACTGGTTTTAGAAGAATTCCGTAATGAAAAATCTCGATGGAGATATAGAGCGTAAAATCAACCAAATTGTTTTTAAGGCTGTATATGGACAAGAGGCAACTACTGTACAATCTCTAATCCTGAAGAAGCCTAAATTTAATAGGTCTTCTGCAAAGAAGTGGGCTAGTAATCATGGCTTTAAACACAGTAAGGTAGATGAAACAAAAACAAGTTTCCGGTTCCGACAATTTCCTCCAAACAATTGTAAGCCTAGCAGCTTTCGTACCAAGAGCTTGACAACAGGTGTGTCGGCTGTTATTTGTAAGAAAAAATAGTATGGAAGCTTTCGGCGTCGTTTGTATTTGTTCTCGTGGCTTAGTTTTCTCAAAAACAGTAGAGGCAGTAGATAGAAACCTTAAGAGAATACCAGGGCGATGGGAGCGTATCTTCACTCACAGTGAGCCAATACCCGAAGCTCAGAATAATATTGTCGAACGCGCTCGTACCTACAATCCAAATTGGTTATGGTTTGTAGAGGAGGATGTAGTTCCTCCAGATGGCACGCTGCGTAAACTTCTTAAGCAAGGCAAGAACTACAGTGTTATTTCTGCAAAGTACAAGCTAAGAGGAAATACATGGGCGCATTCTTCCTGTAACGGAGATTTAGTCTATACCGGCTTGGGCTGTTTACTAGTAGATATATCTGTATTCAATATTATCGGCCATCCATACTTTCGTACAGATAGACAGTTTAGTCAAGACCTTAAAACTTCCAGTAGATCACTGTCACCGTATGGGGGACAAGATATTTACTTCTTTGCTCAACTTATGGAAAAGAGTATACAACCAAAACTTATAGATGTGGAGTGTGAGCATTTGTACATTAAGAAGTTTGGAAATCTTGTTAACAATGTTGGTTTTCACGAGATAACGGCAGTTTAATGCAGTGTATTCGGTGTGGTAATCCAAACCACGAAGGACCATTTCCGTACTGTAATCTTTGTGAGTTGTGTCCAAAATGCTATGGATCGGCTGTTGATGTTATTGGTAATGGACAACGTTGTGGTGTGTGTAAGGGTAGGGGATTTTTAGTAAAGAAGAAATTTAATGAGCAAACAGGTAGTGAAGGCATTCAATAAGCAATACTACGAATCGAATGCATGGTGTGGTCTACATTTTCTTGGTACTAGATTACAAAAATGCCCTACCGATTTGTGGATGTATCAGCAAATAGTTTACGAAACCCGTCCAGATTTAATTGTAGAGTGTGGTACGGCCGAGGGCGGTACTGCACTTTTTCTGGCTACGGTTTGTGACGCTTTAAACAACGGTCATGTTCTTACCGTAGACGTTTGCCCCAACAGTTGGAAGGGCAATCCTCTAATACGTCGAGACCATAACAGAATCACTTATTGTATTGGCGACGATGTGCGGGGCATGGCTGAGGAATTTATGAGTGACTTTGTTAAGGATTACGAACGTGTTATGGTTATCCTTGATAGTAATCATAGATATGACCATGTTATTCAACAACTCCACATTTATGGTAAATACACTACCGTCGGTTGTTATATGATTGTAGAGGATACAAATCTAAACGGCCATCCAGTATGTGAATTCCACGGACCTGGCCCCATGGAGGCTGTCGAGGAGTTTTTAGTGGATAACAAAAACTTTGAGATAGATAAGGGTAGAGAGAAACTCCTCTTAACTTTCAACCCTAATGGCTACCTGAAGTGTATAAAGTAGACAGTACTAAGTATTTTGAATTCTAAAAAATCTGTTTTACTATGAAGAAACGGTTTATTATTAAATGGTGATTTGGGAGTAACATGTCCAACCAAAAAGGAACTCTAGTAAAATTAACTGCAAAAGGCTTGCAACTCGTATCTTCTTCCAAGGTGCAACTACATGGTGGAGAGCGCCTAGGAACCATTCTAGAGCGTAAGCGCGATAAGCTAGAAATGAGTATTGAAGACATGGTTGATGGACTCCCTATTAGGGCTAACGTTTATGAGAGAATAGAGGCTGGGATTAATCCCCGTCCACCCGATGACGTTTTGGAAGCGATCGGTAAGAAATTAAGAATTAAACTGGATAAGCTAAAGAAAATAGCTGATCTAGATGCGGATGATCCTGTTGAAAGGTTCTTTTTCTAATGAATAAGTTTTTAATCGTCTCTACAGAATTTTCCGACTGCCTAACTATCCAGGCTTCCTCAAGTCCGGATAAATTCCCCTTTATAGCAATTGTTACTTATGGGGGAAGAATCAGTGACAAATTTGTTGGAGGAACTGAGAGTATAGATGGCGGTCCATATAGGGTATTAATACCAGGACAGCTTTTAGAAGAAAGAATAAAGGAGTTAGAGGGGCGTAAAGTATTTGCTGAAGATCAATTAGAAGAGCATGCCCACTCTGTAGACGTAGGAGAGTTTTTACAAGCTTGGGTAGAGCCTGTAAAAAACCCCGAAAATGGCGAGTATATGATGGCAGCAAAGGCGAGTGGAATTTTCCATAGGGAAAAAAATCCAGAGCTTGTAGACAAAATCGTTGCGTTAGCTCGTCAAGGGGTGGTAGGCTTTAGTTACGACTTGAAGGATGTCCAATTTGAATTACAAGCAGTATCATCCAGTGAAAAGGTAGTAAGAATTGGGGACTTTAAGTGGCGAGGAGCCACGGTTTTAAAGAAAGAAGCCGCTGCTTATCAACTTACGCAGTTGGCGGCTAGTAAAAAGACAACCGAGGAGGAAGTTTTTGATATGGATGAAAAGAAACTTACAGAACTTGTTGGAAAAGGTGTTAAAGAGGGTATAGAAAACGGTATCAAGCAGATGAAGGATGAAGTCATACAGCCTTTTAATGAAGAAATGAAGGCCAGTGTGGAGAAAATCTCAGAGAGAGTTGATACCATTGAGTCAGCGCAAACAAAGTTTGCGGAAACCCTTGAAGCCTTTGGCAAGAAGAAAGAAGAAAAGCCAAAGGAAGAGAAGACAGAGAAGAAAGAAGAAAAAGAAGAGGAAGACGTTTTGTCTCTTAAGGATTTGTCCACTGCCCTTGGTAGCGCAGTTAAGGAGGCAATAACGGAAGGAAATAAGGCCATTGTTGAAAGCATTGGTGACCTTAAGGAAAGCATGAAAGACCCAAATACTCGCAAGAGTCACGGGCAAGAGACGGATCATCTTGCCGCAAAAGGTCCAGTAGAAATACTAAAGGGACTAAGTATTGTTTCGAAGTATGTGGAAGGATATGATCCAGAAGAAGATGGACTCACATTTGAATCAATTGAGGCTGCCGTTCGTACAGTAAAGGCAACAGTGAAAAACAAGGACGTGCGAGTTGGCGTTCTTGCCGATCTGGTTGCAGCAAAACGTAGTATTGCAAGGCAGAATCGCAGAAGAGGAGGCTACGTACAATAATGGATTTTAAAGCTCAATTTGCAGACCTACAGGCTGCTACCTCGTTTGTCGAAGGTGCCATTATCATTGACGAGTTTGATGATGAAATCTTTGATGATGTTTTACGAGAGCATCCTGTATGGGGCCGTATAACCAAGCGCCCCGCTCCAGGTGAAACCACAGGTGGTTTCGACCAGACAGCCGTTGGTGCTGCTCGCACCAGTGATCCCCGCAGTTTGGGATTCACGGCTACTACAGAAACTCGTTTGGCACGAACGCGTCAAACCGTTAAGGCTATTGTTACCAACCGTGAGTTCGGTATCTTCGACCGTTCGGTTGGTATGCAACAGGCACGTCCCTTCAGTGATTTGACAGACAAGGACGTTGCTGACATGAATACAGCCGTAATGGACACATGGAATACTACATTCTATGAAGGTGATGCTGTTGGCGATCCAACAGAATTTAATGGCTTGCGAGACTTCCTTGGTGGAGACATCATAAGTATCGGTGCCACAGCTTCTGTTGCTAGTGGACTGGATGACGCTATCCTTGATATGGTGAATCGTTCAGACAGAGGTGTCCGTCCTACTGCTATTTACACCAATGCGAAAGTTGTGCAGTTTCTCATTCGAGAGTTTGAGTTAGTTGGAGACCTGCTGCGAACCGAGCAAATTCTAGTAAACGGCAGTCCACGACAGTTGTTCGTACTTCCAACAGCAATTGGAATGATTCCGTTGTTCCCAGATGTTTACAATGCCAGCATTGCTGGAACCCCAACACTTTATCCAACCTTTATACTTACGGAAAGATTGGTGCGTTGGGAGTTTGTGCGTGTGTTGGGTAATGCGAACCCAATGCCTCGTACCTTTGAAATTGCACTTGCGAACGACTTGGATCAAGAGTTCACAACTGTTATGTTTGGCGCACTTGAAGTGCTTGGTGGGACAGTTCACCACAAGTATGTTCAAGTTGCTGACCGTAGCACCACTGTTAACCCAGTGACATAAGTTTAGCCCTGCTGGGACAGAGGGAGGCCAATGGCCTCCCTCTTTTTTGGACTGTTTGTATATATAGGTTGGAGGATTTATTATGGAAGAAAAAATTTATTTGAACAAGAACTACAGGGCAATTGCCTGTGGAAGCATTGACAGAGTTAAAAAGGTACATGTTGAGTTTTTAGATAAAGGACGGAAACGCTTTTATATAAGGGCCAACGAAGAAGCTAGAGAAATATGTAAAAACATGGGATACTTAGAAGGCTCTGATGTTTCCCTGCCTTCTGAAAATTCTAGAAAACAAACAACAGAAAAGGATACTATACGCCTGGTAAAAGAGGGAGCAATCAATCCTAGTGAGTATTTTTGCAAAGACCATGAAGATCTTCATTCTCGTGGAGAAGTTAACTACTACGCCTGTATTGAAAAATTCTTAACTGATACATGGGAAATTGACGAAGGTAAAGAAGAGGATGTCTCTAGAAAAGCAGATGTAGTTTCTCTAGATAGCAAAGCTGCTGGAGTTGATACTGCTGAAAATGAAGATACTACTGAAACTGTGGTTTCTCCACTTACTCCAGATCCTGATGACCGTACTCATACCCTTAATGCTAGCCAGAGCCGTCGTCTTATTGGGCAGACAAAAAATGGCTATGAGCTTGGCGCACTTTACGCCGGAGAGCTTCAGCATCCCGGATTTAAACCCTTGGGACGCTTAAGCATAAAGAATGCTATTAAACAGCAGTATCGTAGAATGAATCTTTCTATACCGGATTTTATAAAGTGATCAAACACTCTGTTTGTATTTATCTCCTATTTGACTCTACAACAATGCGTGGCTATGTGGGTAAATCTTATGATTTGGAGAAGAGGATAAGAAATCATTGGGAGAATAGATTTAAATTAGATTACTATGTGCATCGTTGGTTGCGGAAATTGTCTTTTCTACCACAAGTAATTATTTTAGAAGAGTGTACTCAAAGGAATTGGCAGAGTAAAGAAAGGTATTGGATTAGGTTGTTCCGTTCAGTGGGAATTTTAAAGCTAACCAACTTGACAGATGGTGGAGAAGGAACTACAGGATATATACACACAGAAGAACACAAAGAAAATATAAGAAGAGCTTTGATGGGAAATAGTAATTCGTATGGTATGAGACATTCTCAGAAAACTAGGAGAAGAATTAGTGAATCAAGAAAAGGAATAGTATTTTCTAAAGGGCATTGTTGTAGAATAAGTAAAGCTAGAAAAGGATACACTCCTTGGAATAAAGGAATTAGTACGGGTCCTCGTACTCAAGAGACTAGGATTAAAATAAGTAACTCGCATGTTGGTAGAAGAAAATCTGAAGAAACTAAGATAAGAATGAAAGAATCACAGAGAAAAAGAAGGATTCTAGAATCTCAGAAAGCGGGTGTCCAATTATCGGCGTAGTGGTTACTGCTCACAACCAAGGTAGGCTTCTAGAGGAGTGTATTAAGTCTGTATATAATCAAGACTACCAAGTCATGATCGTGGTAATAGACGATGCCAGTGATGTACCTGTAAATGTTCAAGAGATGAGGGGTTTTGAGTGGTTAAAGGTTATCCGTCTTTGGGATAACAAGGGAGTACAGCGTGCCAGAAATATTGGTTGGTGGGAACTTAAGGACAAGTGTCCCTACATAATATTTTGTGATGGAGATGTACAGTGGAAGCCTGGTGCATTTCGTCTAATGCAAAAGGCAATGGAGGTACGGAGGCAAACAGACCATAACGTAGCAATTGCCTATGGAGACTATGACCGCGTTGGGGCTATAACGGGCCTATGGCGGGCCAAAAAGTTTAGTGTGGAGGAGCTACGACGCATAAATTACATCTCCACAATGGCATTAGTGGTTACAAAAGCCCTACCCAACCCTCCTTTTGTCGAAGATGAGTGGCGATTACAAGATTGGAGCCTTTGGTTGCGCATGGTGAATAAGGGATATACAGGGGTACACGTAGATGCTACTCTGTTTACTGCCTTTTATGAAGACAATTCTGTTAGTACTAGAGATGTACGCGATTATCAAAAATGGCACAACTTACTAATGGAAAGGTACGTGAACAATGGCAGAAAATACTGAGTATAGATGGCCCCTGTTCTGGCCTCATATACCAAGCAGAAAGCATCTTCTTGCCGAGATAGAAGATACACTTAACACCCGCTGGATTGGGCAAGGTCCAAAGGTTAATAAATTTGAAGAACTGTTTAAAGAAGAGTACAATGCTAAGTATGCTGTTGCAGTAAATTCTGGCACGGCTGCTCTTCATCTTGCCTACCTGTTATCCAGTAAGGTGGGTGGGCAAGTAATCAGTCCAGTTCTTACCTGTACTGCAACTAATCATGCGCTTTTGTATATGGATAAAATTATCCATTTCTGTGATGTGGATCCTGGTTCTCTAAACCCCGACCCTACACATGCTCGCCAACTATGTGAACAACATGACATTGATCTCATTGTTGCAGTACACATAGGGGGGGATCCTTGTGATATCCAGGCGTTCTTAGAACTGGGGAAAGAATACAACATACCCGTTGTTTTCGATGCTGCTCAGGCACTTGGAGCCAAATACAACGGGGTGTCTATTTGCGCTCCCAGCAATTGTGGATTCGCTACGTGCTTTAGCTTCCAAGCTATAAAGCACATTACTACGGGTGACGGTGGGATGTTGGTATTACCTACAGCGGGTAGAGGAGAAGGGTTGGAGTGGGCTTCTGATGTTACACGTGAAATACATATTTTTGAAAGAGCAAAACGGCTTCGTTGGTTTGGTATTGATAGAGAGGCCAAGGCCAAAGAACATGATTGGCAGCCTATGGTCGGTAGGAAGATAACATCAAACCAATCGGAGAATGGCTTTAAATACCAGATGACAGACTTGGATGCTTGTTGGGGCATAGTGGGTCTTAAAGAAGTTAGGAGAACACACTCCCATAGAAAACAGCTTGCCGCGCTTTACAGAGAGCAGTTAAAGGACGTAGACGGTATTGAATTTTTACGGAAGGATACCGATAGATGGAAAAGTAGTAACTGGCTATTCGGAATCTTGGTAGAGGAAAGAGAGAACTTTTCTAAGTTCCTAAAGTCTCGTGGTATAGAGACCAGTGTTGTTCAAGTACGTAATGACCTTAACGATGTGTTTCAAGATGTAAAGCCAAAAGAACTACCTGGCATGGATAAGGTAGAGGATAAATACATCTACCTGCCGCTGCATACAGCAATAGAAAAAGAAGACGTTGAGCAGATTTGCGATATTGTAAAGAAGGGCTGGTAGTGGGACAAGAAACCGTAGAAATATTCTTTCTTAAATATAAAAGCCCTAACATAGAAGCCCGTTGCCTAGAATCAATATTTAAGAGTACTCACTGGCCTTATCATCTCCGTGTTGTGGATTGGCGCAAAGGCACTAGAAATATGGCCGCAACATGGAACTACTTGATACAGCAACACGGGCATTTTCACTACAAGATGTTTATAGATAGCGATACTGTTGTTACCGATGGCTGGCTAACCTACATGATGTTACTTATGAACAGATGTAAGGATGCTGGTGTGGTTGTTCCTCGTACAGATAACTGTGGAGAAGCACGGCAGTTGGGTTTACAGTTTACCGATCCTGCAAAACAAATTCCTCTTGCCAGTGGGTTTTGTTTTTTGTTTCATATGTCGGCTTATCTTGACTGCGGTAAGTTCGATAGTAGATTTGTTTTTTACGGCCAAGACAGTGAGTGGTTTATTCGTATGCTGTATAAAACTCGCTGGAAGATTTATGTAGAGCCAAAGGCATTTGTGAAACACGAAGGTAGCTACTCAGTAAACAACACTGAAAACGATGGGCATGACTTCAAGGCAGATAAAAAGAATGCCTTAAAACTATTTTACGAGTGTGCAAAGAAATATGGCTCAAAAATATAAAACCGTAGACAAGATACCTAGTACTAGAGAAAGGCGTTACGATGACCCGAAGTACACTGACGTTGTAATGCCTAGAAGGGTATTTTCTCCAAGCGAACCTGTCAATATCTCAGTGATAGTCTGTACTTATTTTCCGGTTGGCCACATTGTCGATTACAATACCCGCACTTATGTAGATCATACTTACAAACGGTATTCTCATAACAGGTTGGAATGCTTTAAATTCCTACTAGCATGTTTTAATCACTATGATGCTGGATTGTCTTTTGAATTAATAATAGTGGATAACAGTAGTCCCGATCCATCAGCTAATTTGTTTCTAGATAGTATGGAACTTAGGGCCGAGACTTACCCCACCCATGTTTACAAGAGAGAAAATACCTTTTACAGCTTTGGAGCATACCGTTGGGCCTACGAAAATTTAAGAAATAATCAGTTCTATGTGTTTATGGAAATGGATTGGGTTCCTTGTAAACATGGATGGTTATTTGATTTTGTAGAGAAATGGCACTCTGATCCACAAATAGGAATGATTGGTAATTTAATCGAAGCCAGGGGTACGCACTACCCACCAACGAATGATGGTCAACGGACGAATAACGCTTTTATTGAGAAAATAAATCCAGCACGCCGTTTCCATTACAATCTGGATAGTGAATACATGTTTACCAGTCGCTTTGTTCTTGATCAGATGATAGAACATGATGGTTGGCTAATGTATCCTTGTCAACCCCAAGCAACCCTACCTCCTACTTATAACGAACTTGCTTTTCAGCAGCCAATCCTTGAAATGGGCTATAAGTTGAGTTGTTACGATGACGGAAAGCGCACAATGTTTTATGGTATTTACAATCGAGATATAGATCCTAAATGGGATCATGGATTTGGTCCTAACTTAGCTCCTATAATCCCCGAACAAACCCGTTGTTTTCTTCCAGAGGTTAGAGAATACTTTGACTTTTATGATCACGACAAACATTCCTCATTTATACGATGGCTTTAAGCGAAGTAGAAGATATTGTAAGTAGGATAAATCAATTATCCAAGAAAGATAGGCAGAATGTGTTCCGAAATCTTTACTACCATAGTAAAGTTCTACATGGAAAAACACACTGGCTAGGTCTTCCTTCTCAGAAGGTTGTTACCGATGCGTGGATTTATCAAGAATTAATTTTTAAAGTTGGGCCACAGCTAATCATAGAGACAGGTACGGCTAAGGGAGGAGGCGCTCATTTTCTAGCTAGCATATGTGAGCTACTAAACTATGGAGAAGTAGTAACGATAGATATACAAAATCGTATGAAAAAAGTACGTAGAAGACTTACTAGGATTATTGGTTCTTCTACCGATCCTTTTGTTGTAAATCAGATTAATGCAGAAGGAAAGACAGTAATGGTAATTCTGGATTCTGAGCATACGTACGAACATGTGTGGAAGGAATTGGAAATTTATGGGCCTATGGTTTCTAAGGGTTCTTACCTAATAGTAGAAGACACCTATCTCCCAGTCGTTGAGAAGGCAGTAAAAGAGTTCTTAGAGGTAAACTCAGATTTTTGTGTGGACGAAGAGTGTGAGAAGTTTTTTGCAACATATAATCCTGGTGGCTACTTAAAGAGGAATTGAATGGAAATAAGAGTAACCAAAGACGTACAGGTGATGTACAGCGTTTTTCCCAAAGCATGGCATCCTCGTATAGATAGTCTAAGTAAAACTAGGAGTGGGTTGATTGCAGTGTTGAAATCAGATTGTAGTAGTGGCTGTTGCCTTCTACCCTTTGATGGAATGTTGACACTGTTTAACCTATGGACTTGGAAATCCTATAGGGGCAAGGGCTATGCTCAGGCAATAGTTAAGATGGCTTCTCATATGTCAATTGCCAAGGGAAGAATTGTGTTGGCTCGTTATCGTGAAGATGAGGCAGAAGTAGCTAGGGTTTTTGCAAATTCAAACTATGATGTAATTCACGTAGGAATTGATAAATTTATTATTGTGGCGTCAAGGAGAATTAATGGGTAAATGTGTGATTATTGTTGGAATGCATCGTGCTGGAACTAGCCTGTGTGCAAGGATGTTTTACGAGTGGGGGATAATTAGTGACACCGATATTATGGGGGGAGATGGTGCCAATACAGATGGGTTCTACGAAAGCCGAGAGATATCAGTAAACAACGAACGTCTGTTAAAAGATATTGGTAAGGGTGGTTGGAATTATCCCACCATACTACCCGCAGTACACGACGCCGGTATACAGGATTTAGTAAAGCGTTACCGTAAGGAGTTATGGGGATTTAAGGACAACCGCATGGCTTTTACGTTTCGCATATGGGAACAATATCTAAAAGGCGAAGATATATTGTTTGTCGTATGTAAGCGTGACAAATTTGCGGTAGTTCGATCACTATTCCGTACCCACTCAGCCCAGTTTCGTCAGGAGGATAGAAATGTAGAGTACTTCTTACGTCTTTACAACGAATACTATGCTGCCATAAATAAAATGGTAGAGGGCTATCCGGCTATTTCAGTTAATTATGAGGATATGCAGAATTTTACATTCTTCAAAAAGGGGTTAAAGCATTTCTAATGTTACACACACACTTGAATATTGGTTGCGGTAAGTTACACGAAAAGAATACAAAAGACATACGTTGGGTAAACATTGATAAAGTAGAGGAATTAAAGCCTGACATATTGCTTGATATGACAAAAGATAAACTTCCATTTGCTTCTGGTACTGTAGATCACATTACTGCCAAGGCATGTCTTGGACAAATAGAGAGTAACAAAGACTTTCTATTTGTGATGAATGAGCTGCATAGGGTATTGAAACCAGGGAGTCAAATCTGGATTTATCTCCCACATAAGGACTATGCCCATGCGTACTTGGATCCATTTAACCAACGTCGTTTCAACAAACTGAGTTGGGAGGCGTTTGATAGAGACAGCCGCCCGTATATAGATCACCTGTCTTACTACGGTTTTAAGCCTTGGAAGGATGTAGCTGTTGAAACAAATAAATCGGGGTTTTTAAGCATATGGATGACCAAACCATAATAGATGAGTTTCATAGGCTTTGGCGTAGGTCTCAACGAAACGACCTACTGAATTTTATGGGGCGGCGAGCATGTAAAACTCCAATGGACTTGTGGGTATACCAGGAGATACTATGGGAACTAAAGCCAGATTTAGTTATAGAGTGTGGAACCTATGAAGGTGGGACTGCTCATTACCTGGCTTGCATGATGGATGTCATTGGGCATGGAAACATAATGACGATAGATATACAGGATCGTAATCCTCCACAACATCCTAGAATAAAATACTTACTGAGTGGTACTGTTGACAAAGGGTTCCAAAAGGTACAAAAACTGCGTGCTATGTATCCTGGGCATGTGCTTGTTATCCTCGATTCCTCCCATCAGGCGCATTACGTACTACAAGAGATGAAGTTGTATGCCCCACTGGTTACTAAAGGCTCATACATGATTGTCGAGGATAGTGACCTCAATGGCCATCCAGCAGGTGATTTACCTTATTGGAGAGCAGGTGATCCAGGCCCACACGAAGCTATTGAACAATTCTTAGGAGAAAACGACGAGTTTGTAATCGATAGCAGTCGTGAAAAGTTTTATGTAACCGTTTGTAAAGATGGGTATTTAAAGAAAGTAAAATGAGATTAGATTTAGGCTCTGGCATTGTAAAAAGAGAAGGATATTACAGAGTTGATAATAATCCTATATGTAAGCCAGATAGATTAATGGATATGCAAGAATATGTCAAAGAGTTGTTGGATAATACTCTTGATCACGTAGTAGCTAGTCACTCGTTTGAATTCTTGGACGGCTATGAGTTATACGAAGTGATGAATCACTTACATCGAGCAATTAAGCCAACTGGAGAGTTAACAATTGAGGTTACATCTGTTTCATTGCCAGACGGGAAAATAAATCCTAGAGCATGGACAGTTCCAATATTAAAAACCCACTTTTCTCCAGATACCTTCAGATGTTTTTTGGGGGGATCTACATTAGCGTATAGGGGCGTACAGCCCTGGAGTGTAATTAGCTCTCATCATGCATCAAATGGGGCTTTTAAAATAAACATGAGGCCAGACAAGTAACATGGATTATTTTGCCGACACTAACGAATTTAAAGAAAAGATGGCAGGATACTGTAGTGAATTATTGGGGGGCATAGCAGCGCGGCGCGGTCAGATATCCACTACTAAGGATCCGAAAGAAAAACAAGAATTGATAAAGCAGTTGTACAGATGGAAAAATGAATTAAATGAATTTGAAAAAGGCTTAAAGAAGCATACAGATTTAGTAAAACTTCCTATGGAGAGCGACGCCGTTCTTCGCCGCGTGGATATAATAGTACTTAAGTACAAAGATCCCCATGTAGAACAACGTTGCTTGACAATGTTAAATGAACACACTGACTGGCCTTATAAACTCACTTGGTATGACAGTCGCAACCATTCAGCAAATTTTGCAAGACTTTGGAACCATCTTACTAGAATTAGTACGTGTGACTATGTACTAATTATGGATAGTGATGCCTTTGTAGAAGAAAATTGGTTAAGCAGAATGATGAGTAGCTTTAATGAAGATTTTACGTGTAAAGCTACTGAAACCAGTTCTACCCAAATGCATCCAAAAAAAGTTGGCTTAGTGGTTCCTGTCACACATAAAAACGGGGCGCATACAGTACAAGGATTGCACAGAAGAAATTTTGATAAGTCTCCATATTTATATGATAGCCAGGTGTCTGGATTTTTCTTTTTGTTTAAAAAAGAGATGTTTGATGATATTGGTTGCTTTAACGAAAACTTTTATCTACACGGGCAAGACAGCGAATGGATAGATCGAATAATTAAATCCGACTGGGATATTATTGTGCGGGGAGATGTTATGGTCGACCACGTAGTTTCAGCATCTATATCTGCTGCATCTGAACGCGGTGAGTTCGATTATCAGACGGATATTTCTTACACCAAAATTATTTACGATGATATTAAGAGAAAGAAGGCGGAGAATAAGTATGTCGTTCCACGGTAGGGTTCTAATTCTTGGGCAAGACGGATATTTAGGGTGGGCGTTAACCGTTTACCTTCGCAGTAAGGGAATAGAGTGTCTTGGAGTAGACAACTTTATGCGGCGAGATAATGTAGCAAAGATTGGCTCTAAGTCTTTAACTCCTATAGGTAGGGAGGATAGGGTTGATGAAGCTGTTGATATACGCCAAACCATTAGAGTAGAAACACTACTAAAGAATTTTTTTCCTGATGTCATAGTACATTTTGCCGAGCAGCCTTCTGCACCTTTCTCTATGCGAGGAAGTTATGAAGCTATACGGACGCAGATCAATAACATAGAAGGCACAATGGGCTTACTGTGGGCAATGAGAAAAGAACGCCCTAATGCCCACCTAATAAAACTTGGAACAATGGGTGAATATTCAGATTGGATTTATAAGGACTCACCTATTCCAGAAGATACTAGAATGTCAGTACTACGAATGGATCCAATGCTAGATGGGAACCATTTTTTGGATATCCCCACTCCACGCTTTGCTGGTAGCTTTTATCACATGTCAAAGATATTTGACAGCTATAATATCGAATTTGCCTGCAAGATGTGGGGGCTACGAGCAACGGACATTAATCAGGGAGTTGTGTATGGATCAAAAATCGAAGCAATGGGCGAGAATAATCGTACTCGTTTTGATTATGATAGCTATTTTGGTACTGCTGTCAATCGGTTTGTAGTGCAGTCAATTCAGGGTATGCCTCTCACTGTCTATGGTGCAGGTGGGCAAACTAGGGGATATATAAATATTAACGATGCTATGCGAGCTATTGAACTTGTGATGGATAATCCTGCTGAGGCAGGTGAATTACAAATCGTCAATCAGTTGACAGAAGTCAAATCTGTTAAAGAAATAGCCCATATGGTTTCTGGAATAACTGGAGCAGATATACGTAGTGTTGCAAACCCGCGTGTGGAAAAGGAACAGCACTCTTATAATCCAGAATACAAGAAGCTTAAGAGTTGGGGGCTTACAGATCCTAAATTAATGGAGGATGTACTTCCCGATATGATAGAAGATCTAAAGCAGTTTAAGGACAATATTAAGCCGGAAGTAATAATGCCCAAAACTTACTGGAGAACTGAGCATGAAGAGGGCAAAGCTGTTGCATGATTGTAGTTATTGGTCAAGAAGGTAGTGGAACTACAATGTTGATTGAGATTATACGCGAACTTGGTCTCACGATTGATCCCTATAGAGAAGATTTGGCGGTACATGCATTTTTAGGATGCATTACGGGTCCGGGTTTTTTGGTTGATAAGTATGTACTAGTTTCAGAAAAACAAAAAATAAAGTTCTCTGAGATTATGAGGAATCTTCGCTACCAAGCGTGGAAGGTTCCGAGATTTATAGCCTTTTGGAAAGACTTGGCAAATCTCATTCCGGATCCTAAATTCGTTGTTATTGTTAGGGATTTTGATGATGTTGTAAGGTCACAAGTCAACAAGTTGGGGGTAACTGAAGAAATAGCAATAAATAATGTGAACTCACGAGCCTTTATGGTTGAAGAGTTTGCGGAAGCAAATGAATGTCTGGTGACGTACTACGAAGATTTCTTACAGAATCCAGAATCTGCTGTTCGAGTAGTGGGTGATTACATTCGAGCAGATCAATTAAATATACCAAAGGCAGCAAGGATAATAAAAATATGAAAGTCATATACTGCGGCCAGCTTGACTACTGGTTAAACGCTCCAGATCATCTTGGAATAAAACAAGGAATGGCTGAAATGGGGTGGGATTGGCATGTCGTAGATCCTTGTATGGGAACATCCCCTGCTGACCATATAAATGCCATCTCTCCTGATCTTGTAATTCATGGGAATACAGATAGCTTTGGGCAGCGCATATTTGAAAATATAAGAAGTGATATTAAGCAAGTGTTTTGGATGCTTGATTACCGTACTCCGGATATGCTAAAGCCAGGAGAGTGGGACCAGTGGACCCGAAGTGCTTCTTACATAGATGCAGTATTTATATCAGCTAAAGGCCACATGAAGATGTGGGAAGATGAATTTGACATCCCTGTATTTTTTGCCCCGCATGCCTGTTGGGTGCCTCCCAAACTGGAATACGATCCTGCCTTCGATCACGATGTATTGTTCATTGGTGGTCATCACGATTCAGGACCACTGGAGGAAAGAACAAAGTTAATCCTTGATATTCAGTTTCATCTGATAAAGCACAACATTAAAATCAAGCAAGTTAATGAAACCGATTGGAGGAAGAGAAATGAAGTATGGAATAATATGCCTAAGTGGTATTACTCCTCAAAAGTGGTACTGGATATCAGTCACTTTTGGGATAACCCCGGATACTGTTCAGGACGATACTGGTACACTGCAACTCTGGGTGCATGTGCTGTAACAAAAAGATTCCCTGAATGTGAGGACTTCTTTCCGCAAGGATGTAAATTGTACTTCGATACAGCGGAGGGTGCTGTCCGTGATATTGTATTTCTTTTAGGGTTATCTGATGGTGCTAGAAAAATTATCAAAGAAGATGTTATGGAACACGCTTGGAAACACCATACATACAAACAGCGGTTCGAACAAATGTTGAAATCTCTAATGGAAATGGGGGTATTAAGGTGAAGCTAAACCTGGGCTGTGGACCAAAACGAACTCAGTATCCTGGCTACGTGAATGTTGATAAAGATCCTGCCTTGGAGCCAGACAAGGTTATAGACTTTACCTCTAGTCCTAATGCCCTGGATATGTGGGTAGATGGCTCTGCCGATGAAATACGGTGTGAGAATCTATTTGACTCCATGACAAAGGAGCAAGGTGTTTGGCTTATCAGAGAAATTTGGAGAGTATTGAGGCCTGGTGGCTACTTTAAATTTCATCAAGGAGATGTCGCTATGAATCCCGACATGTGCTTTGGGTGGCCTTGGTTTGTGTCTGGTTGGACAATAAATGACTTTAGGCACTATACTATAGGGGAGCCAGCCCATGAGAGTTGGAAAGAGGCATGGGATTTACCAGGCTTTGACGACGTGGATATAGTACATAATGATAGTGGTATTATGCTTGGCTCTATGAGGAAGCCATTCTAATTTACTTGCCTATCTCACCTGTTTATTAGAAAATAAGAGTGTATGCCTAATATCAGCACTATTGTTACAAATGACGACGTAACTAATTTCATACCTACCCTAAGTGTTCTTACGACCGACTCTAGGGAGGAGATTATAGTAAAAGCAGCAGAAGCTACTATAGAAAACTATTGTAATCGTACGTTTAAAACCTTACCTCACGTAGACGAGGAGTATGACGTTGACAGAGAACTGAGGATACATCGTGTGGTAATCAGGCCGTATAATATTATACGTTTAATAGATTACCCTGTTGACCTGAGTGAAGCGTTTACTGCAAAGTTCGTTACAGAGCGTGACCAGACAACTGGCCTTCCATCGGCAAGTACTGTTATAAACAGGAATTCATTTAACGTTGAAGCTAGTACTGGAATTATTCATTTGTATAGAAACACCTCTCTATCAAATCAAGTACTTCCTGGCTTCTCTAGTTCTAACAGTGTGATCTCTTTTCCTGAAGGAGTTGCTCGTATATTGTTTACATATACTTCAGGATTTAGTGAGGCAAATATTCCTTATGATTTAAGGATGGGTATGCTAATGCTTGTTGCTAGACTACTTAAATTGTCAGAATCTGGTAAGTGGTCGGAGTCTAGTGTTCAAACAGAATTTGGCATAACTACCAATTTACGAGTACAGTTGACAAATGAAGAAATGTTCTTCTTGAAAAAATTCAAGCGACCGGTCTTGGTGTAAGTATGGCAATAAAATATCCAAATCCAAGTCCAATTTTACAGGCTGCGGGATTTGCGTGGTCTAAGAAAGCTCTGAGTATTGTCGTACGTGAAGTAGAGCGTAATCTATCCGGTAAGGTTCTAAACAAGCGTACTGGAGCATTGTTACGTTCTATTAGGCGTAACAGTAGAGCTACTGCTCAAGGATTCAATGTAGCCACCAATTTACTCTATGGACGTGCGTGGGAAATGGGCTTTACTCGCCCAAAGTACACAATCCCCGCTGTACCTTTTCCCCAAGGTTTGCGTAGGGTTGTATTTGAAAGAAAACGCTTTCCAGCACGACGTTGGTTACGACCTGCCGGAATGAGTAAGTTACCAGAGTTAAGAGCAACTTTTGCGCAAACAGTAGGGAAGGCGTTTAAGAGGTCATTCCCTGATCAAATTATTGTAATGAGTTTGGATTTTAAATAAATGTCATTAGAAACCGTAATAGAAACTTTACAGACGGCATTAAACTCCATAGAGGACATCGATGATATTGAAGAACTAGGAATACCAGATGATGCTTTATCTGGTCCCTGGGATAGACTATACTTGGAACCAAGTGAAGAGATATTTGAATACGGAGACCTTTATGCAGCAGAAGTTCCCACAAGTAGTATAGCTCGCTGTACAGTATTAATGGTTCTACATACTGAAAATGTTCCTGAAGGTCAAACTCTGTTAAAATATACTCTGGACAAGGTTAAAGACATACGTGAGAAATTACAAAGTGGGAATGATCCGTCAACAGGAGATTTCAAGAATGATGGCGACCAAGGGTTCCGTGCAGAGATGGAGCAGGTGCGTTATCACTTTAGGCCAGGTGATCCAGTATCAGCAGCAATCATTCCAATAATTGTGAAGGCGTACAACTAATATGGGAGAATGCAAAATATGAAAGAACAACACATACGGCCAACGGGTGAAGAGTTTCTTCTACGTGGCTCACTTGAAATCTGCCTGCATGACGCTAGTAACAACGAAATTGTAGAGAAACGTGTTATCCACAACGTTGTTGTTACGGCTGGACGTCGTTGGGTGCTGGAGCGTATTCAGAGTGTCAGTCCTCCTACCACAACGATTACTCACATGGCTGTGGGTAGCATTACGTCAGATGCTCCTGATACTGCTGAAACAGCATTGGCAAGTGAACAAGATCGCAACGCCATTGGTACTTACGAGACCAGCAACTTGACAAGCAACCCACCAAGTTGGGAAGCTCAGGTAAGTTGGGCAACAGACGATGCCAATACCACTATCGGTGAAGTTGGGCTGTTTAACAGTTCATCCGCTGGAACAATGTTGGCTCGTGCCACGTTTGCGACTCTTGATAAGACGACCTCAAACACACTTACTATTTCGTACACTATTTCGAACTAAGTGGGTGTTGGAGAGTAATCTGTTCTATTTTCTTGCAGATCATTGTCTCAATAGGCTATATATAGCTTATGAGACCCAATGTATATGAATTTATCAAGCTAGTTTCGAAAATTCACAACAAGGAGCCAATCATTGAGTTTGGCTCCTTCGTTGTTCCTGGTCACCAATCCCCCCGTAGTTTTTTCAAGAAAAAGGAGTATATAGGATGTGATGTTAATAAAGGTGAAGGTGTAGACCGTATCGATGACTGTACGAATAGTAAGTTAAAAACCAAGAGTGCTGGAACCATACTTATATGTGAGACAATGGAGCATGTTGAAAAGCCGTGGCTCATTGCTCCTGAGGCCCATCGAATATTAAAGAGCAGCGGACTGTTATTGATAACTGCTCCGTTTATCTTTCCTGTTCACATGCTTCCAGATTATTGGCGTATTAGCCCTCAGTGTTTAGCCAAGCAGCTTGAGGTCTTTAAACACAGCCTTGTATTTTTTCAGGGTGAGTACAACATCCCCCATACTGTTTTTGGTCTGGCTACGGACAAAGCTATTGTAATGGAGAGAGTAAAGAATTATCTTTTTAAAAATTTAGGAGATGTCCCAGGCAGTAGGGAGGGCGAACAAATTTATATGTGGGAGAATCAAGAGACATTTATTGGTAACTGGTATCGTAACGTGGTTCAAGAAGATCAATGGTATAACGAGATTTCCGGAAGGAGAGGAAGAAAGTGACTGAAAAAGTAAATCAGCGTGTAGGAATTACAGTTGGTATCCCAACAGCAGGCCGCCCATTGACGATGGAATGGGCATGGGCGTTTAAAATGCTTACCCCACCCATCAATTACAATCAGAGGTTTTCACAGGTATGGCACAAGCCTATAGCAGAAGCCAGGAATGAACTTGCTGCCGAGGCAAAGCGTAACGGCAGTAAGTATTTATTTTTCCTTGGCGACGATACGGAGCCGCCCGCCCATGCGCTTCGCCAGCTAATATTCAGAATGGAAAATGATCCTATGCTTGGTGTAGTTGCTGGAATTTACTGTGCCAAAACCATTCCCAGTTATCCTATTGTCTTTAGAGGTAATGGTGCTGGCTCGTACTGGGACTGGAAGCTAGGAGAATACTTTTCAGTTACTGGTATTGGTATGGACTGCACTTTGATACGCCTGGATGTATTGGAGGAATTAAGTCAGCCCTGGTTTAAAACTGTTGACAATGAGGAGTTCTTGGAAGGCAAGAATAAAGCAGAACAGTGGACGGAGGATCTATACTTTTGCAAGAAGGTATTAGAAGAAACCGACTATAGTATATATGCCGATGCCAGTGTAATTTGTAGGCACTGGGATCCATATAAGCGCATTGCATATACTCTGCCCAAAGATAGTAAGCCAATGACGAAGCCAAAGGTAGGAGATAAAAAAATATTGGACTTAGGATGTGGGCATTTGCACTGGGAGTTTGCTAAAGAAGGAACGCCAACACGAGTAGACATACGTGAAGAATGTGAACCAGATTACCGCTGTGATCTCCGTACTCTTCCATTTGGTAGCGAACAGTTTGACATTGTATTTAGTAGTCACACACTGGAGCATTTTAGTAGAGAAGAATTCCCCAAGGTAATAGCCGAATGGCTACGTGTAATGAAGAAAGACGGGGAGCTGCGTTTAATCGTCCCCGACTTGGCTTGGGCAGCAAAGAGGTTGTTGGAGAATGATGGAGAGTTGGATAGCGACACACTAAACGTGTTTTATGGCAGCCAGGAGTATGAACAAAATTTTCACAAAAATGGTTTTACTCTTAAACGGTTGACAGCAGAGTTAGACAACCTTGGATTAGAAATTGTCGAAACCCACCATGACCACCTAAGCCTTATAATCCGTGCATTGTATAAGGAGGAGGCAGACAAGCTTCCTGGCTCTGTTGTAACCAAGACAAAGACCCCAAAGGGTAAGAAGAAAAAGGCTTCTAGAAAAAAATCTCTCAAATCTGGAGTAAAAAAGAGAAGAGTATAGTAAGATTACGTAAGGAGTGAAAAAATGCCAAAAGTTCCTTATGTAACACAAGCAGATTGGGATGCAGTCTACCTTATCCGTATAAGGGATATAACCCACCCTAAGAACGGTCAAAAACTCAGTTACTCTCGTGAAGCAATGGCTCGGTCCAAAGGTCCTTACGATGACAACATGACTGAGTACATTGACAGGGTTACAGAACTTACTGCTTTGTTTCCCATAGCAGTAGCAGACAGAATTATCATTGGTGGTTGTGGTTTTGGATTCACTGTTGAAGCGTTTATAGATGCAGGATTTACAAACTGTTGGGGCATAGATGATAGTGGTTACATAGCTACGAACAAAGCAGTAGAAGCTCGCGGTGATGTAATCATCATTGGTGAGAAGTTCAAAGTGACTGCACAACTCAGCACCAAACTAAATGCAGAAACAGGAGCCAATAACTTTAAGTGGATCATTACTGAAAGCATATTAGAGTCATATGATGATGGTGTGGAAATGGAAGAGATATTGGATATGGCAGAGTCTGGATTGACAGGTGGCGAACCACTGACAAACATCATCCACATGGTTCACGTAGCTCCTGACATTGGGCCACAGTTCAACCAAAAGACCTTGGCTCAGTGGAAAGCCATTCGCAATACACATAGTTGGGTTGACTATGTTGGTTGGGAGGTTGGATAGTGGCGTTTCCGAGCGATATAGAAGTCAGTCCAACGAATCCCATGAGTCTCACAGGAGCGGCTTCCCAGGGAAGAATGCGTCCCTATATTTCTTCGGCTGGTAATGTTTATGTGGTGGGACGCGGTACAGGCAGTAATATCAACAAAATCTTTGTCTATAAACACGCTGATCCAGGAGATGGCCTATGGACTCTTGCAGACAACGCGAATATACCCAGTGGTTCAACGATTCATGGATGGTGTACGTTTCAAGCCGGAGATCTTATTCACATAGCAACTCAACAGGAAACGGATGACATTCTTTATCACGTCTTTTCAATGTCAAGCGATACATTCACAACGGAGAACGAAGCCGTAACCTCCGCAGTAGGCACCGACATAGACGCCGATAAAGCAATCTCAATATCCTTAGAAACAGACGGCTCGATCATCATCTTCTACCAAGGTGCCTCCGATAGCAATATGGGCGCAAAAGAGCGTGTTGACAGAGCCTACAAGCCTTCAGGTGGAAGCTGGACAGTAGATCAAGCAGTTGACGATGGGGGAAAAGTTAGCTTTTTCTTAGGTGGGATTGTTCGAGGTGAGGCTAATAAGTTTCATTTGACTTTTAAGGATGAGACTAATCTGAATGCTTTACATAAGAGCGTACAAGATGTCGATGGGACACTAAGTTCTGTTGAAACTTTTGATAGTAGCGGTATGTCGGGCGGGGTGGAATTTAGTGTTATTCAAAGCGTTTATTATGATGATGGAGGGGTAGAAAGAATCACTGCCGGTACTGGTGCTGCAACCCAAAGTGGCAGGTCTTCAGAGATTGATGACGATGGTAGCCCTGACACTGAAGAGGATTGGGCATTTTCAGATGCTCGATTAAAGAATCTCAACAACTTTGCCCTAGCCTCATACGCTGTAGACGAGAAAAGGGTATGGGTCGTTTATGCTAGTAACGCAGCATCAAGTCAAGATGGGGATGTTTTTAGTAACTCTAACGATGATAGTGCGGGATGGGATGGCAGTTCAAACGAAGAACTCGACGCAATCACCTGCAACCTCATCACCTCCAACGTCTACCAGCGCGGCGACGACATCGTTTTAGCCTACGTCTACGATGATGGCGGGACGATTAAATACAACGAGAAGGTTTTACGGTTTGCAGTAGCCATAGCAGATGATTTGAATACTCCGTGGGCAGATGCAGTTGTAACAGACTTAGCAGTTCCTCCTCCTCCTCTTCTACCAGAATTTACAGTTATAAAATGCTACGAAGGAGTTACCCAGTGATAGTTGATGTGATCTGGGAGGTTGGATAGTGGCGTTTCCGACAACACTCACTGACATCACCTTCAATCTCACCGATAGCCAAGGTAGGGATCGACCGTACATTTCTTCTGCTGGTAATGTGTATTACATGGCTAGGGACGGTGGCACGAATACGCAACTTAATGCATTCAAAGCTACCGATCCAACAGACTCGTTCTCTCAAGCGGCTACTTTAGCCATTAACGCTAGTGGAATACTTCTAGGGATAGGAACATTTCAAGATGGAGACAATATCCACATCGCCACCCAGGACGACAACGAGGTGCTTCTCTACCATATCTTCTCAATGTCATCCGATACGTTCACCACTTCAAACGAAGCAGTAACTTCAGCAGTAGGAACTGATATAGACGCCGAAAAAACCATCTCCATCTCATTAGAAACAGGTGGTGACATCATCATCTTCTACCAAGGTGCTTCTGAGAATAATATGGGTCAGAAGGAAAGAGTAGATAGAGCCTACAAGACAGGGGGTAGCTGGACAGTAGATCAAGCAGTCGATGATGGTGGAAAGGTTCACTATTATTTAGGTGGAATTGTTAGGGGTGAGGCTGATAAGTTTCATTTAACCTTCAAGGACGACTCCAACAGTGATGCTCTACACAAGAGTGTTCAAGATGTAGATGGGACGCTTAGTTCTGTTGAAACGCTTAATGACACGAGTGCTTCCGTAGCCAATCATACCGTGATCCCACCTGTTTATTATGACGATGGTGGGGTTGAACGGATAACGACAGCGTGGGTTGGGAGTTCATTACCCACCTCATCAGAGATCGACGACGATGGAACTCCTGGAGCTGAGGAGACATTGGGAACTTGGTCCGTGAGTAACGCATTCGCACATGGATCTCTTGCTGTTGATGAGAAAACTGTCTGGGCGGCATCCGCTGGAAGCGGTGCTGATTTGTTTTCGGAACGGAATATAGATAGTGCTGGATGGACTGATTTAACTGAGGAGATAGATGCGATAACCGTCAATCTCATAACCTCCAACGTCTACCAACGAGGCTCTGATGTGGTGCTTGCCTACGTCTATGATGACGGCGGGACCATCAAATACAACGAGAAGGTTCTTCGTTCTGCTGCTACCCCACTTACTGTTTCAGTTTCAGATTCTTTGGATAACTGGAGCGATGATCCTTTAGTAGCGTATGGCTACGCGAAAACTCCCGGAGATGTTATGACAATGGCGTCTCCAGACAGCGTTGTATTTGCTCACAATTGGTGTGTCTTTGGGGGACAGAATTTAGATACTTGGGCAGACGCAACAGATACTAATCTTATTGGTGATGCTGGTGCTTTATCTGTATCTGTTGGAGATAATGCTGCTAGTTGGGCAGACAGTTTGGGAAAGGGTAGCGGACACCGCGTTACCGATACAATTTCTCTATCAGATGCTACTAAACTTCTATATACCTACTTAAAGCTATTGTCAGATGATTTAGACACTTGGCAAGACGCTGTGCAAACCGGGTTCCAAGTGTTCTTAGAAGCAGTGCTGAGTGATGACTTAGATAACTGGGCGGATAAAATAACACTTCTATACGGCTTGGAGATAAGTAAGGCTGATAGTATGGCGCTGTCAGATTCTATAGAAGAATTGTACGACTATCTTCTATCAGTAAGTGACACAATAAATCTGACAGACTCTACTGCCAAGTTATTTATATATTTGATAGCTAAGGGTGACTCGTTGTCGATGTCGGATTCTATTGAAATCCTTAGAGGATATCTTAAAGCTGTATCTGACACTATGACATTGAGTGACGCTGTTGCTAGTATCTTTGGAAATGTGAAGAGTCTCAGTGACGACATGACAATGTCAGATGCTATTGCCAAGCTGTTTGCATATCTTGTTCCTGGAGGAAGTACGGCTGATGACATAACAATGTCGGACGCCACGGCTTTGTTGTTTTCATACTTACTCAAGTCTGGAGACAACCTAAATAACTGGACAGACCAAATAAGTGAATTATTCACTTACCATATAAAAACCGTAGACTCTCTATCACTATCTGATAATGTATCAGCCGCTGTACTGGCATTTGCAGAGGCAGCCATTGCCGATAATTTGAATAACTGGGCCGAGACTGTTGCTATACATCTGGGCTATAGGGTGAATGTTGCTGACGACATAACTCTTAGCGATGCCATCGGCCTGCTGTTCACTTACCTACAAAAAATAGACGATACAATAGTTCTAACTGATGCTGTTAAGTTGTTATTCTCTTATCTGTTAAACGTTGGTGATGATCTTGGTAATTGGGGAGATAGTGTTGACAAACGCTTGGGCCTACTGAAAACAGTTGCGGATAGTTTGAATCAATGGCTAGATTCTACAGACCAAGGGTTAGGGTATTTAAAATCTACCTCAGATGATCTAAACAGTTGGCAGGATGCCACACAAGCAAAATACGATTACCTAAAATCTGTAGATGATAGTATGAACAACTGGGCCGATTCTATTCAGGCTCAGTTCACAAATCTTAAAGCCTTAAGTGATAACCTAAACAACTGGGCTGACGGTGTGCAGGCTAGAATAGATTACCTACAATCCGTTGCAGATGATCTAAACAACTGGGCAGATACCATAAATATTAGTCTTGTAGAACCAGGATTTGGAGCATCTGCTTCTGATGATTTAAACAGTTGGGCTGATGCTATACAATTAAGAATTACCTACCTGAAAACAACAGCCGATACCCTTAACAGTTGGCAAGACACTGTTCAGTTGAGATTGAATTACCTGCAAACAGTTAGTAACGATTTAAACAACTGGGTGGATGCTGTTCAGGTTAACACTTCATTCCTTAAAGCCGTAGCAGATGATCTAAACAGTTGGGACGACGGCAGGCAATTATTACTGGGTCAGTTACTTTCAACCGTAGATGACCTGAATAATTGGACAGATAGCGTTGATAAGCTGTTCACGTATCTGGTTAAAGAAAATGATACTCTAAACAACTGGGCAGATAGTGTGGGTGCTTTATTTACAAACCTGTTTTCTGCTACAGATGATCTGAACAACTGGGATGACAGAGTTGATAAGCTATTCACTTATTTGGTTTCCAAAGCAGATAGCCTAGATAATTGGGCCGACGCTATCGCTTTAGAGACTTCCGGGTTTGCTGACCGTTCTGTTACAGATGACCTAAACAGTTGGGCCGACAATGTAGATAGATTATTTACATATTTGGTTTCAAAGTCTGACACTCTGAATAACTGGAACGATGACGTGGCCAAGCTGTTCACTACCTTAGCCGCAACTGCGGATAACCTAAACAATTGGGCAGATTCTACCTCCCAACAAATAGATTATCTTAAAACCATTACTGATGATCTAAATAGTTGGCAGGATGCTATTCAGTCACGCATTGGTAATTTTCAATCTGTGGCAGATGATCTAAATAGTTGGCAGGATGCTACGCAGGTTAGATACGGCTTGCTGAAGAAAGTTGCTGACAACCTTAGGAACTGGGCTGATGATGTACAACTTAGATTTAATTACTTAAAGTCTATAAGTGATAATCTGAACAACTGGGCCGATGCAGTAGATTCTGATTTAATATCTGTTGTAGCAGATTTAGAAAAATCTGTTGCGGATACCCTTAACAGTTGGCAGGATACGATAAGCCTGCGTCTTGCCTACTTACAATCTGTTGCCAATAACCTAAATAGTTGGGCCGATGCTGTTGAGTTGGTATTGGGTCAGGTAAGAACGGCTGGAGATAACTTAGACAACTGGTTGGACAGTGTTCAGATTAGAAAGGACTTACTGAAATCTGTTGCAGATGACCTGAACAATTGGACTGATGATCGTCAATTATTGTTTACTCAACTTCTTGCTATTGATGATGACCTTAACGCCTGGAATGACAACGTAGCCAAGCTATTCACATATTTACTTAGTGAAACAGATAATCTGAATAGTTGGCAAGACACTGCCAAAGTATCTATAGGAAATCTCTTTGCAGTATCAGATACCTTGAACAACTGGGCCGACGATGTAGAAAAACAGGTGACCTACTTAGTAAGTAGCACAGATAATCTTAATGTATGGAATGACAACGTAGAAAAATTACTTACTTATTTGGTTTCCAAATCAGATGATTTAAACAGTTGGCAGGATGCCGTTTCTGCTAAGTATGATTACCTTAAAGAAATTAGTGATGACCTTAATGGTTGGGCAGATGCCGTTGCTTTAGGAACAGCAGGATTTGCTGACCGCTCAGTTGCGAATAGCCTGAACAACTGGGCTGACAGTGTTGCCAAAGCACTTGGATACTTGATTACCAACAATGATGATTTAAATACCTGGGCCGATGCCGTACAGAAGAGGTTTACTTACCTGAAGGCTGTAAGCGATGATGTGAACAACTGGTCAGATACTACTGATAAATTGTTTACATATCTAGTTTCCAAGGATGATAGTCTAGACAATTGGTCAGATACTGTACAGTCTAGTATGGGAGATCTCAAAAGTATTAGTAATGACCTGAACAGTTGGGATGATTCTGTATCCGAGCTATTTACTTATCTTCTTGCAGAATCTGATGACCTAAATAATTGGGCCGATCAGGTGGTAGCAAAGCTGTCTGAGCTACACATGTTTGCAGATAGTCTAAACAACTGGGCCGACGACGTAAGTAAATTATTTACTTATTTGCTTTCTAATACGGATGATCTAGATGCTTGGACAGATGCAGTCAAATCCAATTTGGAATATCGTAAGGCTATAACAGACAATCTGAACAACTGGGCCGATTCTACAGCAAAGTTGTTTACCTACTTGATCTCTCAATCGGATGATCTTGGTAACTGGCAAGATGACATTCAATCCAAATTAGGTCATGTGAAAATTATAGGAGATAGTCTAAACAATTGGGCTGATAATGTAGACAAGTTATTCACGTATCTGGTTTCCAAAGATGACAACCTTAACACTTGGATTGATTCAGTAGAAAAGGAACTGTCTTACCTTAAGGCAATCAATGATGACTTAAACAACTGGGCCGATGCCGTTGCGGTTTCAGAAGCTGGATTTACAGACGTTGCTGTTGCTGATGACTTAAACAACTGGCTGGATGAAGCCAGACTTAGAATAAGTCATCTGCTGGCCATTACAGATAATTTGAATAGTTGGCAAGATGATAACCAACGCCTGCTAACCCACCTGAAACCAGTATCAGACAATTTAGATAACTGGCTGGATGCAGCAAAGCTTCGTCTTACAAACTTACTGGCAGTTACAGATAGTCTGAACAACTGGGCCGACAATGCAGAAGTGACATTTGGTTTTGCCAAGCAGCTTAATGACAATTTGAACAACTGGTCCGATTCGGTTGCCAAAGAATTTACGTACCTAAAATCGATAGCTAATGACCTTAATGGTTGGGCCGACACTACTGCATTACAGTTGGATTATCTGAAACTTATTAACGATGATCTTGATGGTTGGCAAGACGCCCTTTCCGTTCTGTTTACTTATAACGTTGATACAGCAGACGATCTGAATAACTGGGCAGATGCCATAAATACCAGTCTTGTAATACCAGGATTTAAAGAGTCTGTTGCTGACAACCTAAACTTCTGGTCTGACACCATTGGCCTGTTACTTACATACAGGCTACAGCTAACTGATCAGTTTACGATGTCAGACAGTATCAGGTTGTTAATGGCCTATTTGCAATCTGTAAATGATGATTTAAATACCTGGGCCGATTCCGTACAGGTATTAACGATTGCACTTGAAGGAGAGGTTACTGCCGATGACTTAAACGCTTGGGTAGATTTTATCCTAGTAACTTACGGATATACTCTTTCAGAGGGTGACACTCTATCGATAACAGATACATTGGAATTACTATTAACTCATCATTCTGATATCCAAGATCAGATTACCATAACAGATTCTATAGCATTACTCTTTACATATTTTCTTGCCGTCGGTGATCAGATGACCATTGCCGATGCGACTAAACAATTGTTTGGGTATTTGACAAGTGTTGGAGATGATCTTGATAGTTGGCAGGATTCTGTTCAAGCTCTATTAGGAGCGTTTAGTGATATATCGGTTGCCGATAGCATAGATAACTGGGCCGAAACAATTGGTCTGCTACTAACTTACAGACTATCCACTAACGATGTCATTACGATGTCAGACACACTGTCTGTTAATATCCTTGGTTTGACAGTTGTGCGAGATGACCTGAATAATTGGATAGATAGTTTGGCTATTGGTATAACCGGGCAATTCAACTTTGTCTTTGGAAAAAATATTTGCAAGACGCCCCAAGAAGAAAGAAGAGTACGAGTGTATAGAGACACTGCCGTATTGGTAGGAAAGTAGTGAAATGGCATCACCAGCAGTACAGACACGCAGCACAACGACAGCAAACGCAGCTACTATTACGGTAACTCTGCCTGCTAGTTCTGCTGATGGAGATTTAATCTTCATATTCTTGTGTGCAAATACAGTCTCCACTACATGGTCTCTCAATGCCGGATCTTCTGGTTGGACAGAATTATTTGATGATAATGGTGAGGCAGGATATTACAAACAGATAGGAGCAAGTGAAGCAAATCCAGTATTTGATCCTTCTGTAACTGAAAGAACTGGTGCCAGTGCATTAAGAATTACTGGACACGAGAATCCTGCAACACAAGTACCAGAGGTATCTGCCAGTCCTAATACAGGTACGAGCACAGCACCTGATCCATCGTCCGTTACACCAACAGGTGGATCAAAAGATTATTTGTTTATAGCTTGTGCAGGTCATGATGATGCACGTTCTGGTTTCTCAGCAGCCCCAACAAACTACTCAAATCTAAATGCTTTTGCTACAGGTGGTGGAGCAAATGGTTGCACAGGAGCAACAGCAGAGAGAGCATTAACAGCTTCTACAGATGACCCCGATGCTTTTGCTACAGGACGTTCTGAGCCTTGGGCTGCTCGTACAGTTGTTATTCATCCTGTTGGAACAGCAACCCCACTAACTGTATCCGTTGGTGATACAGTTGTTATGGGCGATAACTTGGGTGGAGGAAGTGGTCATAGTTTAACAGATGATATAAATTTTTCCGACGCCTTTGCTCTGTTGTTCGAATATCTGAAAACTCTAGCGGATGCCGTAGTATTGGGTGATAAAGTTAACCTGGGAACTGGTCATGTTCTGAACGATCAGATGTCATTGGCCGATGCCATAGAATTTAGCTTTGCGGCGTTTTTGGAAGCAGTGGCAAATGATGATCTAAACAACTGGGCTGATCAAACAAAACTCCTCTTTACTTTTGATACCAGTAGTACAGACAGCCTTATACTTTCAGATAATGTAGAAAAATTATTCACGTATCTACAAACTTCCAATGATGAGATAAATCTTCTAGACGCCACAAGTAAATTGTATACGTATCTAGTCTCTAAAGGAGATGTACTCTCCATATCAGATGCCATAGAAGTATTACGTGGCTATTTTAAATCTACTGGGGATGACCTTAATAGCTGGCAAGATGATACAGCTAGGATACTACTAGCGTTTATAGAGGCTGGGCCTGCTGACGATTTAAATAGCTGGCAAGATGCTATTGAAACAGCAGCGTTAGCATTTGCTGGGAGGACCTCAGGTGACGACTTAAACGCCTGGGCTGAATTTATTGCTCTTAGGTATAACTACAGAATCCCGAAAGGAGAGCAGTTTAGTATTGCAGACTCTCTGAGCTTGTTGCTAACACACCATCTAAAAGCACAAGAACAAATGACGCTTACTGATGTGATAGAACTACTCTACACATACTTATTGACCGTAAGTGACCAAATGACAATTAGTGATGCTATTTCTAATCTTCTCACTTACCTTTTGAATGTGGGTGATAATCTTGCAAACTGGCAAGATGCTGTAAATACTTCCCTGATTAGCGGGCCACTCGCACTTAGCAGGGCGGCAGCAGATAGTATTAATTGGGCAGAAATTGTAAGCCTAGCCTTGGATTGGAGGTTATCGCTTCAAGATGTCATGTCGATGTCAGATGCATTATCCGTTGTACTCGCTGGAGCCGTAGTGGGTAATAATAATTTATCTAATGATAATTTAAATTTGTGGGACGATAGACTTTCTATTGGTATTACTGGAGCCTATAATCTAGTGCTTGGAAATAATGTGAAAAGACTTTTTGCTGAGACAAGGGGAGTAATTGTTTCGGCAGAAGAGCGTAGAAAGAGACCTATTTGATTATAATAGAGAAAAGTACATATGCCAAAGATCAAGACGTTTGAAAAACAACCAAGTGAGAACTTGGATTATGACTTTGATTTTTCCAAATGGGTGCCTACTGGTGATACAATTAGTAGTTCGGTAGTGACTGCGGATTCTGGAATTACACTGGGAACCAAGGTGAACAGCGATACTAATGTGAAGCAGTTTATCAGTGGAGGCACTGACGATGAACAATATAAAATCAC
>SDBT01002130.1_pt1 | contig 35335 bp, 35 predicted proteins | sample 2277101 | NCBI WGS metagenome assembly SDBT01 (sample SAMN10404973, study PRJNA504765) | marine sediment metagenome | isolation source: marine sediment core GS10_PC15, 103 cmbsf | place: Arctic Ocean: Southern Knipovich Ridge | collected 2010 | reverse complement strand
AAGTTCTTGTACCTCATCAGAAGTGAGAGGATTGATTCGTATAGTCATTTTTCATCGAATACTTTACGAATCCTCCCCTCAGAAATGTCTTTCGAAAAGCGCGTAGTTCCGCGCGACTGTCCTTATTTAAGGAAAAATAACGAGTAAAATCCGAATAATAAAGTAAAGATTTATGTATCTTAATATTATAATTAAATTATATGGAAAATTCATCTATATCGGAGTTTAATAAGCTCTTCACTCCTGATCTTCAGAGAGTAATTCGAGTATTGCTAATACACAATAAGGAAGCTGTTGTTGTAGGGGGAGCTGTTCGTGATTTTTTTTTAAAGAATCCTGTCAAAGATATCGATTTTGATATTGCAACTAATGCCCACCCTGATGAAATTACGGAATGGATGATTAAATCAGGATTCAAGGTCAAACCTATTGGGGGAAAATACGGAACCCTCTTAATTATCGTAGGGAAAAAAGCATTTGAAGTAAGTACTTATCGTCACGAAGTATATGAAGTACATGGCAAACCTCCAAAGGTATCCTTCGTTGAAAAGATTGAGGATGATTTAGAACGAAGAGATTTTCGATTTAATGCCCTTGTTTTTAATATAAACAATCAAACTTTCTTAGACATGCATCATGGATTAGAAGACATTAAACTATTACGTATTTCTATGATAAACGATCCTGAAACTCGGTTAAGGGAGGATGGGTTGCGAATAATACGCCTTGCTCGTTTTGTATCGAAGTATAACCTAGAAATAGCTCCTGAGTTATTAACAGCTTTAGCTAAGGTTGGAAAAGAGGCCAAGTTCCGTAATCCTGCTGCTTTGAGAATTGAATTTTTTAAACTCCTAACTTTATCTACTCCTATGGTTGGATTGAAGCTATTATTCGAATATGACATATTCTCTGCTATTTTCCCTAAATTTTGGCGAACTGAGGCTGATTCAGATATGAAGTCTCAGATTTATAGCTATTTCGATAAATTTGGCAATATTCCATCTCGTATTGTCATGTTGCGATTGTTTTCTCTCTTAATAGTGCTTAAAAGGAAAAGTAATCTCACACAAGAGATTTTAGTGGAAATTTCGGAAAATTTAAGACTACCTACAAAATCATTTCAAGTAATTAAGAGATTACTTCAGTCGTGGATGACCTTTCCTCGGGAAGGTAATTTAGAAACTTTAAAACATTGGATTCGAGCAACAGGGATTAATACTAGCGAAGATTTACTCGTCTTTATCTTTCTTGATGCTGAAATCACAAAAAACACAAATTTCTCATTGAAACGGGGTTTCATTCTTAAGGAAACTCAAAAAATCATCAAATCCTTTCGTAATGAAAGTTAACCATTTGACTCCTTATGATTCAGTAGTAATTTGTATCTTGATCCTATATTCTCCTGCATATCCATGCAGTTTGCATATATAAATATAATATAAAAATACATGGTTAATTTCTGGAGGAATTTTCTGCATATAAAGTGAATTATAAAAATATGATATTTGTTATGCATTATCATAACTTTCGATATAACCATGTAATTTATATGAAATTAACAAAAATTACTATTTGAGCAAAGGTTAGTCAAATGGTTTATCTGTCTCCTTTAATTAATTCAGAACATCAGGTCAGAGTCTCTCGTAGTGCAGTTGCAGTACTAGAGCTACTTGAAACGAAGAAAAATCCGATAGCTGTAAGAGAAATTAAGCAAGAACTCCCTTATTCGGAGCGAACCATTCATTATGCCCTCCAACAGCTTAGAGAGCAAGCATTCGTTGAAAAGAATTCTCATTTTGAAGATTTGAGGGAAAGTAGATATGTTCTTGCCTCAAGAGCAGCTATGTTTGGCTTTAGAATCTCTCTTTAGAATTGATTGATAGTAGTTCCGTTCTGAAAGACTTACCCAATCAGGACAGTTAGGGCCTTTTCGGACCTATCGTCATTGGCGCTTGTATTCCTGCTTCATTGAGTCGTGCCTGTAAGGCTACAGGGCTTACCGTCTCTTCACAGGCGTTTAGCGTCTCCGTAGAACTCTCGGCGACGGGAATAACAGGAATAACATGAGAGAGGATAAAGAAATAGAAATACTGCTGTAAATTTAACACACTTTTTCCCCTCTTCTCTTTGTCCCAATTATCGATAAATATCCATGATTGACCCTTTAAAAGTAAGCAGTTGCCAACCCTTCGATTAAAATCCCATACTTTGTTTCATTTCACTGAAATTGTCCTATTGATTTAGGGAAATAGTGACAAATGAAGTAGAAAAATGTAAATTAACTCTTTTAGATCATTAAATCTAATATTCAATTTATAAGAAATATCCTACATTGATTTGTAGGTTCTTAGAACATTATTTATTTCTCAAAAGCTCGAATAAATATCACATAAGTTTAAAAATCTGGGGAAGTACATAATTGTAAATTAACTATCTTTCATGAACCTGATTTTCTAATGAACATTTGAAAAAAATTCTGAGTATGGTAGTTTTTCATGAGTTTCCTAAAAAGATTATTCGGGATGTCCAAAACAAAACAATTACGGACTGAATCTGACCTTTCCTTACAAAAAGGATTAGATAGAAGAGGAGATACAGAAGCAACCGCTCGTCCCGTTGTGAAGGGTCGTACATCAGCTAGTTTGAAAGGAAAAATCACATTACTTGAACAAAAACTTAATAACCCCGAAACTCGTAGGGAACCACCAAAACATATCGGTGTTATTCGAAAGCTTGCTGAGTATTATTTAAAACTTGGAAATGATGAATTTGAATATTTTGGAAGAGCAGAGAACTTATACAAACAGTTCAATGTTCTTTATCCGTTGCATATGGAGAGAATAGATTGGATAACATGGATAGAAGCAAGCGCAAGAGCAAAATTAATTCGTGAAGCACGAAGATTACTCAAGGAAGCACGATTGTTATTTCCTGGAGACGAGGAATTGGATGAGGTTGAAACTAAAGTTCTCCATATCGTCGATCCAACTATTTCTGACTAAAATTTTCGTTTCCCATTGATCTCATAAAACATGTTTACCTACTGTTTCTTCTTTTGTAAACTCTAATTTCTTTTCACTTTTAGATGGTTCTTTAAAGAGTAAAATTCCTATAAGTATAGATAAAATACCAATCAGTGCTGCAAACATAAAATTTGGTCTTATACTATCATTTTGCGTCGCTAAAACGGATCCCATAATTGTTCCTAAGGTCATACCAATATATTGTGAAGAAGTATAGAATCCCATCGCTTGTCCTCTTCTTACGTTTGGTGTATTTTCAGATATGAATACTGGGACTACTACAAAAAATATCGAATATAGAGGAATACAATAGAGAAGCAATATCAAGATGGTATTTACTGGGGTTATTTCATTGCTCAAGACAAAAGTCAATAATGGGAGAAGTAAATAGGTTGATAATGCAATAATAATCAATTTTTTTTTCATATTACGATCAACGAGTCTGCCTGCTGCAAAAGTTCCAAAGATACCTATTGCCGTGGAAATTGTATTAACAAGAGCAACCATACTTTTTGGTTGTTTAAGCTCTTTTTCTACAAAAATGGCAAAGAAACTAATATAAAGGCTGTTAGTAGTTTGTGTAAGTATTATTAGGAGTAAAAGTACAAAAATAGGCTTCATAGATGAAATAATCTCATTCAAATTAGTTGAAATTGAGGTAGATACTAAATTTTCTTCGTTCGATAATACTACAGACCTTGAAAAATTATCGGTTAATTGAGTGGCTATGACAAACGCTAGAAAAGCGAAAAAAGCTGCAAATAAGAAAAGTATTCGATATTCTAAATGATCAATAAGAGTTGTTGTAAGAAACGAGCCTAAAAGGAATCCTGCAGATGCCCACATACCAAGTTTACCAAATATATTACCTCTATTACTTGTTGCTTTAAATGAAACTATTCTGTTGAATGAGGGGGTAAAAGCTGATATTAGGATGTTAAATCCTACATAAGCAAGGAAAAATAAAGGAGGATTTTGATCAATAAAGTAATAGGATAAAAATGAGACTGTGAATACCAACAAGGAGAATAAAACTAAATTTTTCGAGCCAATTTTATCACTCAACCTTCCAAAAAAACCACTGGAGAATATTAAGAAAAAAAACGGGATCGAAATTATTAATCCAGCTCCCAAATAGTCCCCACCAGATAGATCAAAATAGTAGAGAGTTATAAAGGGTGAGGTTAACGCTATAGGAAAATGATACATGGCGTAGAGAATTTCTTCAATTTTTATGTTCAATAGCACAGGTAGACCCGCTTTATTAGTTCTAGAAGTCTTTAAATACGGGGATGATCATTAGTTTTTTAGAAAGATGCTTTAGTCTCCTAAACAAAAATAAGAATATCCATTTGTAAACAAATTTCTTCTTTTGTAAATTTAGAAAGGAAATTACTTTGTTAGTGAATTTGAGAAGTATTCTAATTTCAGTTAATACAAAAATGAATTCCGAATTAGCTTAACTTTTAAAGCCCATAAATGGAGGGAAAAATAGAATGATTGGATGAAGGATCATTCATTATCCCATTTTGTCTAATCTATTTGATAAATCGAAATAATAGCGACTATTATGTCATATTGTGAGACCTGCGGAAAAGAAAATAATAATTCAGCTAAGTTTTGTAAAAGTTGTGGTTCTGCTTTTAATCCGAGCGAACTGCAGAAAGTACCCTCCTCATCACCTCCTAACAGTGATGTTTCAATCGGTTTTGGACACCGTTCTACTGGTGAAAATCTTGTATTGCATTGTAGCCTTTGTGGTTCGCAAGATTTTGCGAAAGATTCTGGTAGACTTGATTCAAAGTGGGGTTGGACTTCCTTTAAGGTAATAATGTTGTCCTGTAAGCGATGTGGGCATATCGAATTATTTAACAAAGGAAGATCGATTTGGGATTTTGACTAATGACAATGATTATCATTGCCATACTTTCCTGAATACTCTTTGGAAATTATTCCCCATAATCTTTTTTATCTCAGGTTCACTGAATCCCTCTTTTCGAAGAAGTGGGGGAATATTTTTGATCTTACTGGTATTTTCTAGTCCTTTAGGGGTCATATTTATACCATCGAAATCTGACCCTAATCCTACATGATCAACGCCAATTAACTCTGCAATATACTTTATATGATTAATTACAGTGCTAATAGAAGCTTTTTCAGGTGTTTTAGATAGAAATTTGGAGTAGAAATTAATTCCTACAACTCCATCCGCAGAAGCGATGTCTGCTAATTGATTATCTCGTAGATTTCGACTTACTGGACATAGCTTAAATGCATTGGAATGAGATGCGACAAATGGTTTAGTAGTAATTTTGGCGACGTCAGTAACACCTTTTTGATTTAAATGAGAGATATCAATTACAATTCCTAGTTTTTCCATATTCTCAATAAGATTCTTCCCCTGAGAAGATAGCCCGTGTCCATCATCATTAGGTTCAAATAATGCTGAACCATCACAGAAAAGATTTCTTCTACTCCAACTTAACCCGATGTTCCTTATCCCAAGATCATAAAAAACTGGTAGTAGTTTTAAATTACGTTCAAGAGCAACAGCTCCTTCCATTGATAAAATCATTGCTGGAGACCTTTTTTTCATCTTGATATTGTCAAGATCCTTTTTTGTTTTGACTAAAAATAAGCCTTTCTCTTCCATATCCTTAGCAATAGCAATCATCTCCAGTGTGACTTCAATACTTACTTTTTCTAATTTTTGAGGTACAAAGATTGCGAATACTTGAATATCTACTTCTCCATCAATTAAATACTCTCTGGTTACATGAAACTCATTGTTTATTTGATTTTCGCTGAACAACGGTTTAAAAGGTTCTAAGTATCTTTTCAGAAGAGTATCTGCATGACAATCAATAACTAAATCAGAGGTCATATTAAATTACCAGCTAGGTCTAGTACTATCTGGAATTTTTTTTTATCTATTATTCAAACAAAATCTTATTGAACTATGACTCCTTCAAAAAGTTCATGGATTAAAACATAAACCTGAATATATTTAATTTTGTATAACCTTCTTGATATTTTTCGAATCAATCAAAGAATTCTTCCAAATTTCGTGACCTAGGTATTGAAACAGGTCTTTTCAGTGTTGGAAATATTTCCTGCCATGGAATCTGACATGTTTCCAAATTTGCACTTTCTAAATATTGCTTGACCTTTTTTGGAAACGCAGTTGCAACTAAAATACCCCGTAGTTTATGGATACTTTGGTTCTGAAAATACTCAAAATAACGTTTTAGTTGGTGAGCATCATTAGGGTTGGCTGCTTGTTTCTTAACTTCGATAACAACATAATTTTCTAACGAATCTATTGCAAAAATATCTACTGGTCCTACATCTGTTACTTTCTCTCTTTCAAGAATTTTCAAACCTTGTTCTATTTTGGAGGGATTATTCACTAAATAGTTCACAAAATCTTTCTCATCACCGATGATTACTCCTCGTGATTGATGATCTTTACTCGATTCATAAGCAATGGCTTGGTAAAGCTTGGTAAATGTTATGAAAAAAGATTCATCGGTTTTTGGTCTATAAGTTTCCATACGCAAATGTTCTCCGTGTATTGTAAACTTCACAGGACCTACTTTCGGTCTTTGCCACTGAATAGGTTTAACTCCTAAAGGATCATGCAATATTATAGTTGAATCTCTCTTAATTATTAGAATACGGTCTCCTTCTTCTATCCTAGATTTAATTCTTCCATCAAATAAACCATTACATCTTCCTAAGAGAATAATCATCTTAACTGATTCACCAAGGAGATTATTAATCTGGTCTTTTAGGGTGCTAGAATCCAATGAAAGGTGAATTATTTGATTTACCATTATAAATGACCACTAATCTACAATTTATTCTATCCTAATAAATTTAGAACATGTTCCAATGGAAGATGTGTTTGTACTGCATTAGAGCCATGCCACTTTGCACAACCAGAAAAAAATAAGGGTACAGTTTGAGATGGAATACCCATCTCCATTATGTATGTCCTTCCAAGGGCTAATTCTGGAATGCAGGCGACAGCTAATAACCCGAAATCCCCATATTTTTTTCTTAAGTTTTTAAAAACTCTCAAAAAATTCGGTTCTTTGAATCGATTCCCCATTGTAATGTAAACTTCAAAACCGTGCTTTTTTCCTAATTTTGTTAATTCCCATCCATCGCAACTTCTGTTTCTACAGCCAATAATCTTATGCCAACCGATCTTTGTACGTTTCACTTCTAAAAGATTAAATTTTGGTCCAGTTAAACACCTTGGCAGAACAACTATTTTTTTTTGTGTAGTTTCAAAAGCTGGTTTCATAATTTGGTTGCTGTACTCAATTGAAAGCATGTAGAGTACATATTCTAGCTTTTTTGTATGAATCATTGGATTTTGATAATTAATATCCAGCTGAAAATCTGCTAGTTCATGTGAATATTCGTCATATTTGTTGAGAATAGGTTCGAAAATTGGGACGATATTCGTTTCAAATGATTTTTTTGCTTCGTTCATAATTTGTAAGTAGTCTGATAAATGTTTTGAATTTTCATCTAAAAAATTTAGTCTATACGGATAATTTGGCATTTTTCCACCTTATTTGATTATTAAAGCAATTCTAATTTAATAAAATGTTCACTTTAGAAAAATATAAAAGCAGAACTCTTGTAGTATTATAAATTACAGTTGACATTTTTTGAATTTTAACAGGAGATATTAGAAATATGTTTTGCGATAATTGTGGCTCCACCGCAGATGACGACGCGGTATTTTGTGCCAAATGTGGAAACCAGCTTTCCCCTCAGGTAGTACCTAAGGGTGTACCAACCCCTCCAAAACGTATTTATGCTCGTAGAGCGAGAACTGATGATAATTTATGTTTTGGTGAAGAAAAAGAACAAAATCCCTATATTACAGGAATAGTCTTTGTTTTTATAGCAATTTTCCTATTTGTAATATTCTTTACTGATTTACCTGTAACAACATTAATCGTTATTGCATTTCTTGGAATCGGAGCATTGATAATTGCTAATGCAATACGACAAGGAAGATAAGGAGATTAAGATGATGGAATGCACAGAATGTAAACATACTAATGAGTCAGATGCTAAATTTTGTAAAAATTGTGGAAAAGAAATTACTATTACAAAAGGCACTACAGAGTTTATTCCCCGTAAAGGGCGTACGACAGGATCTGATCCTATGGCTGGCTATGTAATAGGAGCAGTATTTATTTTTATTGCTATGATAATGGCTGCAGCAGTATTGGGTGTTTTTAACCAAATTGGTAATTTCTTTAGCGGTTTCGGTGCGGGTTTCGGTGAGAGCATGGGAAATTTGGGTGAAGATTTTGGAGATTTCATGGCAAATTGGGGTGAAAACTTTGGTGCTTCAATGGAAACTTTCTTCTCATTCGAAAGTCAATTTTGGTGGGATCTGATACAAGTTGCTATGGTTGGTGTGTTCTTACTGGTTGGAGTAGCTATCCTGATAATAAACTACCGTAAAAATCAATAAACTGCCCTGTTGAAATGCGCTTAGATAAAAAGTTAGAATTGGAGAAGTGTTATAGAAATCTTTACAACGATCGTTGTCTAAAGATAGATGTGAAACCAACAGATTGGTTTCACTTTCTCAACCTTTTTTTTCACTTTCCAACAATTAAGGATATACCTTACTTTAACATTAGAAATAATTTTGAATTGTTATCTCTTGGTAAAATCAACAATTTTATGATTTTCCTACATTGTAACGAGAATACTGAAACCGTTATAAAAGAAAGTACTGAATTTCATAGGCAATTAGATGGGAATAAATCTGTGTATAAGAGTATCCTTGTCTTAAATCCCACTACAAATGGTCTAAACATTCTAATATATTCTATTCATTGCGAAGAAATAGTTAAACCCATAAAAATTGTACATTTTCCTCCAACCCATATTCCTGAATTCTTTCATGATATACTTGAGTTGAATGAGGAATTAACACCAGTGGAATTAATCCAGAGATTATTGAACCAAAGCTCATTAGAAAATGATTTTTATATAAAATTGATGAAACTCAATGCAAATAAAAAGAGTTCTTCTTCAGAATTATTACTTGGATATATAACAATCTTGTTACTTAGTTATGAATTACTGAAAACAGATGATTATCTGAAGTTACTGGATAGAAAAGAGAAAAAATCAAGATTTATTTCTTTTAGTAATTATTTTTCATTTCTACGAACAATACCTTCTCAACATAATGATATGACGTTTTCAATCAATAATATATCACAAGTTATCAATCATTTAGGTCTCGATTCTCTTTTAGTAGATTTGAAATGGGTATCTAAGTTATTACAACGATATCCTTTTTCTTTAAATGAACCTTCTTCCTATATCCAAGAAATCACCATTTCTCCCTTCAATCTTTCGATTTTTGAAGAAACAGATTATAATCCCATTCAGAGAAAAAAACAAGGTAAATTCTATACAAAGATCGATGATGCTGACTTCTTGGTTCATCTTACAATATTTCGTTATCTAGAAACTAAGATTCCTGGATTAGACACTAAGATATTATTCGAATTGGTATTCTTTGGTTCTGGAACTACTTTCCCTAAAGTTACAAAAGAGATTTCTAAAAAAGACAGATTACCGTTCCATTCTGGTACAATAAATTTATTAGATCCTTCATGTGGTTCAGGTACCTTTCTCGTTTGTGCAACTCGCTTACTATTGCATTTAGCTAAAGATAATCTAATTGATGAAAAAACAGTGCTGAAACTATGGGGATTTGATACAGACCAAAAAGCTTTATTCGTGGCTCGTCTTCGTTTATTATTTCTAATTATGTATGAAATTTCCTACAATTTTTCATATAATGGAGTAAAAAGTAGTCGTCTTCCTCTCAAGATTGATATTGATGACTTAATATGTGCAGATTTCCTCTTTCATCCGATATTTCAGAAGTTTGATTTTATATTTGGAAATCCACCTTTTGTTAGGCATGAAGATATTGGTACCAACCAGGTCACAGATTATAAAGAGAATTTAATGGAAAAGGCTAAAGGGATTCTTGGTTCAAAAGCAGTTATTGATAAAAAGAGTGACCTGTACATCTATTTTTGTCTATTAGGTTTATCACTGTTGAAGAATGGCGGTATCTTAGCATATTTAACAAGTAATGCCTGGCTTGAAGTGAAATACGGTCTAACTCTTCAAACTTATCTTCTAGATGAGCGAAATCGAATTTCTAGATTTGAAATAATACAAAGGAGTAAAATTCGACTATGGAGTGATATAGGGATTAATTCCATAATTCTTATTGGTCAAAAAGCAAATGATGACGATATCATTGAAAATTATTCTCTTTTTATTGATTCAGAAGAAAAATTTAACCAAATTCCAAGTAAATCTATAATAAAAGGTCTGGTATCTAGAAAGAATTATGAGGATGAATATTATAGGGTAGAAAGAATACAGAGGGATGAATTATCTGGAACTCATAAGTGGGGAGGAACTTTCCTTAGAACAAATAAACAAGAGAGGACATTATTACGCGAAATCTCCTCTTCTGGAGTATCACTCTCTTCTATCGCTGAAATTCGGTTTGGTATTAAAACTGGGTCAAATGCTTTTTTTTATCTTCAAATCGAGGAAAATGATGATATTCTGAAAGATGATAAACTTGAATTAATGAAAAACAAATTAAACTTCAGAGGTTATATAGAAAAAGAATATCTCCTTTCTCTTGTTAAGAGTCCTTTACATCTTAAAAATTATGTTATCGTAAAAGAATTCGATCCTGATTATTGGTTGTTTAATTGTAGATCTTCAACTGAAAAACTGAAGGGATCAAATGCTTGGAAATATATTCAATGGGGAGAAAAAACCACTGTAACCATTCAACAAGGATCTAAAAGCGGAAAAACTATTCAAGGTTTTCATTCTCTCAAAAGTGTATCAACAAGGGAACCTTGGTATTCACTTCCTCAATATCCAATACCTACGATGTTGTGGACCAAAAGTTATCACGATAAACCTGGATGTTTGTTGAATCTAGCCAAAGCTGTTCCAGATCAACGATTCTATAGTATAAATGTATCTGATGAGAAATACATTCCTTTAATTTTCACTTACCTGAATTCTTCTTTAGTTTGGGCTCAAATGGAATCACAAGGAAATACTAACATGGGTTATGGTGTTTTGGATACAAACGTCTATTGGTTGAAAAATTTAAAGATTCCCACTTCCGTGTTAAACGAAAATGAGAAGATTAAATTATATATGAAGAGGTTGATGGAAGAAAAGGAAAGAGTTCCTATAAATTCCAATTCAGAGCTGCGTAGAGATATTGATCGCTTTTATGCACGTTTTTTAGGCTTAGATAAATATTCCCTTGAAAATTTGTACAAATATATTAGTAAATCAGTAAAGAACCGAATTAATTAGTCAAATTGAATAAAACGCGAATATTTATCATAATTTTACCTCTGTTAATAGATAGAATTAAACTTAATTCAAAATGCCCGAATAATCTTTCTAGAAACAATTTTGATTTGTTAATCCATTTACATATGAAGACATTGAGTGAAAATAATAATAAATATATAAAATTTTTTCAATAAAATACCTAATCTCAAGTGAGTAAAGAAAATGATGGAAACAAATCGTTCACAAATTGCACCTCCTCCAGCGATTGATAGAATGGGGGTTATACGCCATCTTGTCTCTCAACAGTTTTTTTTACCCCCAAATTTTGTAATTGATAGAACAAATCGCATTGAATTGGAAGTTCAAGGTTCTGATCAAGTTTTCAAGTCATTTTCTGAGTTTTTGTATCAGATAAGTACATCTGCAAAAGGAGAAGATATATCCTCCTATTATTCGGTTTTAGTTGCAGCCTCGGGTCGATTCAATTTAAATAGAAATGAGATAGAAGGAAAATTTAAACAAAAGACTGGGGGTTTTGTTACAGAAGGATTAGCTACCGAGGAGATTCTATTCATTACATTAATAGCTACTATACTTGAATCAATGGACCTTATACACTACAAAATGTTCCTCAAAGATCTCCGCTCTTATTTTGATGAGAAAAAATTCCAAGAAACCCCTAAGAACCGAAATCATTTGTTTGAAAAAGGTATTGAAAGATTAGGAGAGATAGCAGATTCTCATTATTCTATTCTTCTGAATCTAAGAAAATTAATCGAATTGGCGAGAATATTCAAAGTAGATATTGATTATGATCAAAATGAAATAGATCAATATTATTCTGAAGTAATTGCTAGCATCTTGAGGAATAATTCTTAAGAAAAGTTGCCTCCTTTTTAGGTAAGTTTGAATAAGATACTTATTTTGATTCTCTCTATTTAGTAAAAAGATTTATTATTACGTCATTAGAACTGATTTAATAGCTCTATAATCTGAATCAGTTAAATGGTGATTAAAAAATGTTTGAATTTATTATTGATCCATGGTTACCTATGATTATCTTCATAGCAGGTATCATCGGATTGGTGTATGGAATTAATAAAATCATGAAATCCGCTGATGATGAATCTGCGATTATTAAGTACATAGCTCTTGGTACTTCTATAGTAATTGGCGTATTAAACATTATTGCAGTATTTGAATGGAAAATAGATTCTGTTGACCCAGCTGTTAACACTGTTCATTGGTTAACAATACTCCTGATTTTCTTAGCCGGTTCTACCATGCTTGCTTCTCCCCTAAAGGAAACACCCATGGCCGCAATCATTGCATTATTCGCTTTCGGTTCATTAGTTGGTATTTTACTTTTACTGGCTGATTTCAGTACAGACTTCAGCAACCCTGAGTTTCTTGGGATAGTTAATATACCACTATGGTTGGTTATTCTCATAATTGTTGTTATAGTCGGTCTTGTGTTTTTAGCTACGCTCTTTACAGAATTCACTGTAGATAGAATACTTCAACTTATTTCTTGGGCTCCTGTTGTAATAATATTCTGTGCCCTCCTGACTATTCAGGGATTATTAGTCGTTCTTTTGCCAGGGGCAGGTGGAATCTGGGAATTATTACCTTAGAAGTCTAAGACTCGGTAAAATCCTCTTCCTTCCTTCTCTCCTTTTTTTTCAAGTGGTAATTAATCCAAAAATTTGTACGCTTGCTTTTGAACCACATTTATCTATTTGTCAATTCTAGCAATAATAGCTTGTGCGAGCTTAATGAAGGCGTTTTCAATATTTTCACCTGTTTTTGCAGAAGTTTCAACAAAATCCGCATTAAGTGATTTTGCTTTTACGAATCCTTGGATAGTTTTAGTACTATTGATTACTTCATCCCTTAAGTCAATCTTATTCCCTACAAGAACTGCAGGAATTTCCTCATAAGTTTGAGCAAAATTACGAGCTTCTTCAATCCACGAATCAATGTTCTCCAAGGATCTTGGTTGTGTAATATCGTATACAGCTAGGACACCCATTGATCCTTTAAAATATGCCTTCATAACACTCCTGAAGACTGGTTGGCCTGCTAGATCCCAGATTTGCCACTCAATGACATTTTCATCAACGGTTGTCTTTAAATAAGCAAAATCTGCACCCATTGTTGCTAAAAAGTCAGACTTGAATCCTTCTCCCATATAACGTCTCCTAATAGACGTTTTTCCGACTGCGCCATCCCCAATAAGAACAATTTTGAAGAGATATTTTGACATGAATTTTAAAATCTCCAGAGGAGCGTAAATTATCTGATAACGATTTTTATGAAGCCGATTCTTTTCAATATAAATTCAGTGGGTTTATTATTATAAAAATAAAGAGAACGGAATCGCTTTAAATTTAGAATGGTAATTAGAAAATCCCACTGAAATCATTTTTAAATATCTAAGAAATTATTGTTAGAGTATGAGTTGAAAAATTGAGTTTAGAAAATCCATCTAGCCATCTAGTAATCTTTGTTGTTGGTAAATCTGGTAGTGGAAAAGATACTCTAATGCGAGAATCGCAGCGAGTATTGCAAGAAGAGAAAAACATCCCAGTGAATATTCTCCAGCGATATATAACTCGTACATCTGATAAAAATGAAGAATCAATATCTGTTACTCAAGAGGAATACTTGCAAAGAAAAGAAGCAAACGAATTTGCACTACATTGGAAAATTTATGGAAACTGGTATGGGTGTCCCAAGGAGTCCATTGATACACCGATAAAGCGTGGAGAGCTAGTTTTGATTAATGTATCTAGAAGCATACTATATGATGCTCGAAAACATTATCCCTACTGCAAGATAGTTCTTATTGATTTACCTCAATTCATCGCGGAAAAGCGAGTAAAATCAAGAGGGAGAGATACTGGTAAAGGGCTCAAAGATCGGTTAACTCGCATGAAAAAAGAAGATTTTGATATGCCTCAACCAAATAAAATTATTTTTAACGATGATAGCTTAGAAAAAGCGGTATTAGCATTATCAAGCTACCTAGAAGATATTTATAGCAGTTATAAAGAGGAATACAGAGCTGGTAATTAATATGATGAACAAAATATCTATCAAAAAACTAGAAAATATTCCCTCTAATAAAATTCTAACTATATTGACTGCGATAAGTTCCATTCTAACTATAATTATATATATTTTAATGAGTCCAGTTGAGGTAGCTTTGAAGGATGCGAGTCCTTATGGAGTAATGGAGCTTGAATTTGCGTGGACTGTCGATAAAATAAATTTAATCCTGACAACCTGGGAACAAGCAAATTCTAGTTTAATATCTCAAGAAATATTTGTCACTTTAATTGATTATGTTTTTTTGCTGGCCTATTCGACTTTTTTAGCATGTATAACCCTGTTAATTTCCAGGAAACTTCTTTCTGATCAAACCCAGCTTGTAGGGTTTTATGTGACCTTAATACCTTTTATTGCAGCATTTTTTGATGCTATAGAAAATCTAAATTTAATAATAATGCTTTCTTCGCCCTCTAATTTTCCAGGTTTTTCACCATTTCTCGCGTCATTATTTGCTTTGCTTAAATTTAGCTTAATTTTCCTAACAATCTTTTTCTGGGTACTAGGCGTAATTTGGTGGATTTTAAAAAGAAAATAAGTGTTTTACATTTGTTAATCTACTATAAATTTAGACATAATGAACCATTTCCAGCCAAATGCGTCATTTTCTAAAGTTGCTTCAACAGAGAATCCGTTTTTTTGATAGAATCCAACATTTTGATGTCTTTCGCTTGTAGACAGTCTGATCTTGTGCCAGTTGTTTTTAATGCAATATTTTTCCAGTTCTTTAATTATTTTCGTTCCCAATCCCTTCTTTGCACGATATTCGGTCTTAATAAGTAAGTGAGATATCTTTAAAGTCTTTCCTGCTACTGTACACTTAGCTATACCTACAATTTGAGATTCAATTTCCTCTTTGCCTTCGTATACTACTACGGTTAAAGGTTGATTCCATTCGGATTCAGAAATGTCCCTACCAAAATTTTCTAAGTTTGAAGACACCCATTCCCGCCTCATGAATTCAGAAACTCCACTGATAGAATCAGAAAACTCAGATTTCATCCAAAAATTCATTATTATCAAAAATCCTTTGTACAAAATTCTTATGAAAACAAGATTAAATTATGTTTTTTTACATACCTAGATGATAAGCACCTTTTCTCAGTTTCGGATTTCCCGAGTTGATTATTTGCAGCTACCTACTCACTTAATAGTTGGAATAGTTATTCAAACTGTTCTTATAAATTATTTTTCTTTTCCTGAATGGCTTACAATACTACTAACTATCATTTTAGCCTTTTTTTCCCATTTCTTGGTGGATGCTATTGCTAAAATGACATATCATCCTCCAGAGAGGATCAATGATAATTTTTGGTTAATTTGGCATGTATTTATTTTGACATTTGGTATTGTTATCTTTCTGGTTTTCATGTGGAAATTTGCATTAGGAATGTTATTTGCTAATCTAGTTGATATTTGGGATTGGTTAACAATAAGAAAGATAGCAAATAAGAAAGGCCAGCCAGAATGGGGAAAACGATATTATTTACATCCTTTCGCTAATAAAATTCGTTCCACATTCTTTTATTGGTTACCTAATCTAAGTTATAATAGAGTAGGCATTCTTCCTGAAGTACTACTATATTTATCTTGGATCTCACTAATAATATTGAATCCGCAATTGTTTTAGTTCAAGAGAAAGAAATGACTGGATTTTAGTAAAAACGTTCTACAAGTAAAGTAGTTTTGGAAATAATCCTACCGTTCCGTATTGTAGTACGGGTGGGAGGGGTTGTTCTTATCGCGTCATGGACTGTTTTTGTATTATGTAAGATCACAAGATCAGCTGGAGCACCTACAGTTAAACGATGATTATCGATACCCATCAACTTGGCTGCATTAATGGTTATCATATCGTAAAGGGTTTGTATTTCTGTTTGACTTGTCATTTTTGCTGCGTGTCCTGTAAGGTTGCTTACTTCTAACATATCGCCTTGACCGAACGGATAATATGGATCATGAACACAATCTTGGCCAACAGTTACGTTTACTCCCGCGGTCAGGAGTTCTTTCACTCTTGTGATACCCACTCTTTGAGCTCCAGTGTCTAAACGTCCTTGTAAAACCATATTCGTTGGTGGATTCGTTACAACATTGATTCTTGCTTTATTAACCAGGTCGATAACTCTGGCTGCATGATAATCATCATACGCAGATAATGCACAAATATGGGCCACAGAGACTCTTCCCTGATAATTTTCTTGAATTGTTTTAGCAGCAAGGTATTGGAGTGTTCGGGAGGTTGGATCATCCGTTTCATCTGTGTGTGAGTCTATTTCAACATTATATTTCTTCGCAATTTCAAATAGAATGTTAATATGGCGTTTTGAATCATCAGGTGTGTTTTCATTATGAGGCATTCCTCCTAAATGGGTAGCTCCTAAATCCATCGCTTTATATAGAAGTTCTTCAGTTCCTTCATCCTTGAGTATCCCTTCTTGAGGGAATGCAATGATTTGAAGATCTATTACATCCCTATAGGCTTCTTTAACTGCTAATAGACCTTTTAGAGGCATAAGTTGTCCGATTTGGTCAACATCTACATGCGTACGAATGTGAGTTGTCCCAAACTTGATTTGTTGATCAATGACCTGACTCGCCCGTTTTTTTATGTCTTCAATAGAGTAATTCCTTTTTACTTCCCAAGTTTTTTGAATTGCCTCCCAAAGAGTTCCTGATACATTAGGTTCAATAATATCGCCAATTAAGACCTTATCTAGATGGATATGAGGAGAGACAAAACTTTCTGTTACTAAACTGTCTTCTAAATCGATTTTATTTTCTGCTTCTGGAATTTTTGTTTTTGATATTTCTCGGATCATTCCCTCCTCAATTAAAATATTGACTCTCTCTTTTTCTCGTGTTAGAGCATTTTCTAAAAGCAAACTCATATTATTATACATCCTAAATTTGTGAGAAACTAATTATTGATGGTTTATTTCTTTGACAATTTCCTTTTTTACTATTTTCTATCAATGATATTCTTTATTATTTGAACAGCCTGCCAAATTTCGTGAAAGCTGTTATACAAGGCAACTGGGGCTATCCTTATAACATTCGGATGTCGAAAATCAGTTATAACTCCATAATGTTTTAGCGATTCACTAATTTTTTTTGCTTCTTTATCATGTTCTAATGCTACATGACCAGTTCGTTTATTAGGGTCTCGAGGGGTTCCAACCACAAAATTATATGGTTTTTCAGTTAAAATTTCGTCAATCAGATAGATTAAGTAACTAGTAAGTTTTATTGACTTCTTTCTTATATTATCGATACCTGCTTTCAGAATAGTCTCTAAAGCTCCTTCTAATGGCGCAGAGCAAAGAATATTTGAGCTAGAAATTTGCCAACCACCTGCAGACTTTGCATGTTCAAATTCCAATGACATATCAAATTGCTTTTCCTTTACATAACCAAACCAACCAGTTAAACCTGGTATTTTGTGGAAATGTCTCTTATTCACGTATAGGAATGCAGTGCCACCTGGACCTGAATTTAGGTATTTGTAACTACACCAAAATGCAAAATCGATATCCCATTCGTCAAATTTGTGAGGTACCGCTCCTACAGAATGACAACAATCCCAACCAATTGGAATATTTCGCTTATGTGCTTCTTGGGTTAGGTAAGGGATATCAAATAACTGACCACTGCGATATAATGCCGAAGGTAATAGGATTAATGCAATTTCATCAGTCATTGAGTCAACAATATTCTTCTCATCTATCGTTCTGCCATCATCACTGGGAACAAGAACCAAATGTTCTTCAGGATTCAAACCTTGCAACCTGATTTGACTTTTAATGGCATATATGTCTGTAGGGAAATCGAGTTCATCAGCAAGTATTTTTGTTCTAGTTCCGATAGGCTGGTAAAACGTGCTTACTAGAGAATGAAGATTAATAGTTGTTGTTCCTGTTGCAACCACTTCCTCAGGTAAGGCCCCCACAAGAGGAGCAGCCATAGCTCCTAGTCTTTCACCATAATAGAACCATGGTTTTTCAATATCGAGCCATCCATTTATCCCATGTATTTTCCATTCATCCAAAACTCTTAGAAGAGAGATTTCTGCCTGCTTTGAAAGTAATCCTAAGGAGTTACCATCAAGATAAATCGTACCTTTTTCGGGTAGATAGAATTGCTCTCTGAATTCTGATAAAGTGTCCCTTGAATCTAAAGCTATTGCACAATTTTCATCTGTTGTAAATTCATCAATCACTAGCAAAACCCCAACAAGCTATTATCTTTTAAATGATAAATGATTGCAGACTTTGAAATCAATTTAATAAGGCAGCTTATATTTTAATACTTGAAAAAATATTTTCCTTATTATAGGCTCTATTTATGCAAAACTTGTTAAGTACTTTTCATATAAGTAAAATCTTTTATTAATAAATACGTCACTGGACGGAATAATAATAATAAACCTTCAAATTAGAGATACCAATGAGGAAATAATGTTTGTCTGGTAATACGATATCTACTGATTATCTGATTGCGGTTATCCAAGCACTATTTGTAACAATATTGTGGTCTTCTTCTTGGGTTATTATCAAATTTGGATTAGAGGATATACCACCAGTAATATTTTCAGGATTAAGATATACATCAGCTTCAGTAATTCTTCTATATGCTATTTTTATTAAAGAGGAGAATCGGAAGCAGGTATTTAATTTACCTAAGAAGAAATGGATAGAATTAATCATTTATGGGCTCATTTTCATAACTTTAACACAGGGAGCAATGTTTATTGCATTGGATTTGCTACCTGCAATAACGGTATCGTTAATGTTAAATTTTACAATTTGTGTGGTTATTGTACTATCCGCTATAATGCTTAAAGAAAAACCTTCAGTATTACAAGTTACTCTTATTATTTTTGGGCTAATGGGAGCACTTTTGTATTTCTATCCAATAAATTTTCCATTTAGCGAATTAATTGGTCTGATTGTGATAAGTATCGGAGTTTTAGCAAATGCACTAGCTTCAATACTAGGTAGAAGCATCAATAGAGCTAAAAACCTTCCCCCACTTCTCATTACAGGATTGAGTATGGCTTTCGGTTCAGTAGCTTTGTTAGTATTCGGCCTTGTATTTGAAGGAGTTCCCCAGCTATCAGTAATTTCAATTGTATATATATTATGGTTGAGTATTGTTAATACAGCATTAGCGTTTACTTTGTGGAATAAAACAATGCAAAAATTAAGAGCAATGGATTCTACTCTCATAAATAGCACAATGCTTCCTCAAATCACATTCTTAGCAATAATTTTCCTTGGTGAATATCCAACTCCACTAGAATTAGTGGGTCTTATTATTCTTGCAGTTAGCATACTATTAGTACAGTTAAATCAAGCTCAAAAAGAGAGCGCAAAGGAAGAATTATCCAGCGCATAAACAATTTATTTTAGAATTCCGAAGGGTTTGACAATAAAAGATTTAGCTCAAAAGCTTAGCATTAAACGTACATCTACACAGGAACGATTAAAACGTGCTGAAAAAAGGATTTTGACTGATTATAGGAATAAGCTGAACTACTTACTTAATAACTCATTATTCCCATTGGTTTTCTATACAAGAAAGAAATTTTAATCTAGAATGTGCTAATTTGCTTAACGAAACAAAGTATATTATTGTTTTATTTTCTACCAAAGATGAATTATTTTAAGCGAGATGAGAAAATATGTCAGTAGATGAAGATATTCTTAGACCAAAACCAAATAAGATCAACCCTGATAATACCCCATACCCAGCTAAATATTTAAATTTAGTTGATGGCTCAAAAATGGTTGTACGTCAGATAAATCGAGAAGAAACAAAAAAAATTATCCCACTCTTTTATGATATTGTGAAATTAACTGATTTTCAATATTTTGATATCGTTGGCGCTAGAATTCTAGGAGAGTTACTAGCTTATGTAAATTATAGAGTTCATGACGAATATGTCTTACTAGGCCAAGATGGAAATACAGGAGAAGTACTGGGAATAGTAAATTCTAGGGTAACTACCGATCCAAAAATAGGAATGAGCTTACATACTATGACTTTTAAACGGGGTTTAAGAGTTGGTGCTCACCTCTTTGTTGCTAAAATGGAAAACCATTTCCTTTTAGGAAACGAACTTGTCTATATTGTTGCAGAATCTCCAATTGGATTCCGTCGTTGGATGGAAGAACTCAGACTCGAACCTTGCCCTGAAATTGAGCATGAACTGGGTGGTGTTCCTTCTTTTGCTCTTACTAAAGATAATTGGGCAAATTATGTAAAACCTGAGCGACTCTTTGGTGAACGTCCTGTTCCTGAAGATCTACTAGAAAACTGCAAGAGTATAAAATTCCCTGATGATGTTACTTGGCAAATTACTGGGAAAACTAAAAAGGAATTTTTTAAGGGATTGTAAATGCGAGAAGTCGTAATTATTGGAGCTGGTATGGGGAGCCGTTGGGGTAAATATAGTGGTTCTCTTATTGAGATGATGTCTGAAGCTTCCATTGAGGCTATGAATGATGCAGAAACAGATGAGATCGACGCGGTATTTATTGCTAATATGGGTGCAGGACGGATTAACAATCAAACCGCTTTGGGATCAGCTCTTGTTGACTATCTCAATCTTTTTCCCGCTGTTGGAGCGTCCATTGAAAATGGCCCTGCTTCAGGAGCGACTGCTGCCCGTTTCGGATTCATGGCTATTGCTTCAGGTCTTCATGATGTTGTCATGGTGACTGGAGGAGAAAAAATGAGAGTAGCTCCTGGTCCAGTTGTTACCGATTTCATTGCTACAATGTCTCATCCTGAAGCAGAATATATTCATGGGATCACCTTTCCGAGTCTGGGCGCAATGCTTGCACGATTGTATTTTGAGAAATATGGTGTTACTTCTAAAGATCTTGCTTTAATTGCTATTAAGAATCATGCCAATGGGCTAAAAAATCCTAAAGCTCATATTCAACAAAAGATTACTCTAGAAGGAATATTGACAACACGAGAAGCAAAACTAAATAATCCTATCATTGCTGACCCTCTTCATTTATACGATATGTGTCCAGTCACAGATGGAGCGGCTTCAATTATCATGTGTTCAATGGATAGAGCGAAAGAATTGGAAAAAGCTCCTTTTATTAAATTCGCTGGTACAGGCCAAGGTATGGATACCATGGCTGTACATGAAAGAGAGGATCCAACATTCCTTAAAGCTGTAAAAAATGCTACTGATCAGACGTTCAAAATGGCAAATCTAGAGAGGAAAGATATAGATTTCGCGGAGATACATAATGCATTTGAGATATTAGAATTAGCTCAATTAGAGTCAGCAGGATTTTATGATAGAGGTACAGCGCATCTCGCCGTCCGTGCGGGGGAAACTGAGATTACTGGTAAATTTCCAGTTAATCCATCTGGAGGTCTTAAAGCAAGAGGCCATCCAGTAGGAGCTACTGGAGTGGCGCAACTTTGTGAATTATATTGGCAACTAAAAGGAGTAGCTGATGAGCGTCAAATACCGAATAACCCGAAACATGCCTATGCTGTTAACTTTGGTGGTTTCGGAAATAATGTGGTCGCTACAATTCTTTCGAAGGTAAAGGGGTTATAATATGAGTGAAAAAAAACCAATTGGATACAAATGCTTAAACTGTGGTAAAGTTCACTACCCGAAACATGGCCGATGTCTTAAGTGCAAAGAAAGTGAATTCTCTGAGATAGAGCTTCCAGCGGAAGGATCACTAGTAACTTGGACAATGCTCAAAGCTCCTCCATCAGGAATAGATAAATTTTCTCTATATCTTGGAATCGTTGATCTTGGGGAAGTAAAATACACTGGCCAGATTGAAGTTGAAAATCCTGATGATTTGGAAATAGGAACAAAATTAAAAGCCGTTTGGAAAAAAGTCAGGGTTATTGATGGAAAATCGTGTTACGGTTTCGTTTGGGTTAATTGATTGAACATTTGTTTTTCTAGGATTTTATTCGCTCAAATTGGGATAATTCGAATGGAGTAAGTTGCGAGTATATAAAGGAAAGACGGATATCATTCGTGAGAGGAACAGTTCTCTCATTCTATATTCCCAATGGGAAGCAGACCAATTGGAGGTGTTAGAAGAATCAGTTGAATAAGGATTATTGTCACAGAATGGGGAAAGATGGCCTCTAGAAGTTAGAACACCTCGGTTTAACCAATTGCTGGGTGAAGAACACTCTAGCATGATGATTTGATTCCCAATGTGATGGTGAATTTCCTAGCTCCTTCATACGCCGCGTATTCAGATTCCAAAGCCTATTTCCTATATGGGGATAGGTATCCCGCTTAACCGTCCTAGCGGGGCCTCTGCTCACTCGCCAGTGGGTGGATAGACACGTGTAACAAAAGGATATATTTGTTAATAGATGTCTATTACGAAAGGAACGGTTAATTGAACTACCACAGCCTGAACTTCATTTGCTGCTAAGAAGTCTGATCGCTTCAATCGCTACTTTAATTGCCTCTTCTTGTCCAATTAAATGATCTATTATCTGTTCCTCTCCATCAGTTCCTCCAATCGCAGCCATTATCCCTCCTGATCTCCAGTTTCGTATTTGACTGATTACAAATAGTGTTGCACTTTCCATTTCAGTAACCAGGGCACCGGCATCTCTCCACATTTTCCAACGGTCTTTCATTGTTGGTAAAGGTACCATAGAAGGCGTTTCAGAATAAAAACTGTCCTTTGAATGAATAATACCTTCATGAAATTTAGATAAAAGGTTTAAATTTGTAGCTGCTTCCCGAATAGCTAATACAACATCTACATTTGCAACTGCAGGAAAAGCAGGGTCAATATACTGATGTGAAGTACCCTCATCTCGTATAGCACCAGTAGCGGAAACAATATCCCCTAATTTTACTTTTTTAGAAATAATACCAGATGTTCCAACTCTTATGAATGTATTAACTCCTAATTGACCGAATTCCTCTATCCCAATTGCAGTAGAAGGACAACCTATACCCATACTAGAAACTAGAACTGGAATATCTTTGAGATATCCGAGATGTACACGATATTCACGATTGAACGAGATTTCTTTGGCATCATTGAGCAAGCAAGAAATTCTGGGAACTCTTCCTGGATCTCCACAAATAAGACAATATTTACTTCCTTCGATTTCATTCTTTGAGACATTAATATGATACTTTTTCTCCAAAATAATCTCATCCTGGGGATGTAATATTGATATTTATCCAGTTCTTATTTTTTTCGACTTCTTGACATGAAAAGATATTCAATTTGAGGGAGAGATATGCTATTTGAATTGAGGAATAGATCCCTTTCTCTGACTAAAACAGAAACATTGGTTTCTTAATAAAAAAGATAATTCAAATTATTATAAAGTGGAAAGAATTTCGTAAAAAGCTTGACTTTTCATACGAATTTGTTTCAATTGTTCATTGCTCAATTGCTTTAAATAGAAAGAGGAATTGAAGATATTCTCAAATGTTTTAGTTATTTCTTCTTCATGCTGTAACAAAAAAAAGGTCAATATTTCAGGGTTCTGATGATAAATTATTAAATACGCTTCGCCGATACCTGAAATTTGAAATAATTTTGTAAGAGCGTAGATCTCGATTTCATCCATGATTAGAGGTAAAAAATTCCATCCTACTTCTTCTAAAGTTGATTTATCTTTAGTTGAAAGAATTTTCAGAAGTAAATCCCAACTTGAAATTTCCGAATGCCAAGTAGAACCTTGCCAAAGAACTTGGGGCCTCTTATTTGCCTCTATAACTCCAAAAAATAACCCTAATCCTGGAACTGATTCTATATCGGCCATTGGAACTCGATTGATCCTATCTCTCTATAAACAGTTAAAAATCTGCTAATCTCTTGAAGCTTTCAGATAATCCTTCAAAAAGGCTTTTATTTCAGAAATGCCTACTACTGAAAAATAAATTACATGATCCATCATATATCGAGATTATTTCGAAAGAAATATTCTTAAGTAACCAGATTGGAATGTTTAATTGATTTTTCTTAACGTAACTTAGGTAAACTAATATGTCTGAGTCAAAAAAGGCCGTTATTCAGAAGATGGAGACGCTTGGCGCTAAATATCTTCTATTGCAATTTACTGGTGCTGATGGAAATCTTAAAGGAGTAGAAATGTCTAAACGCTCTTTTTTTAAAGTAGATCAAATAGGAGTTGATGGATCTAGTATAGGATTTCTACGAACTAAGCAATCTGATATGATTATTGAACCTGATCCTTTAACTGTTACCCTAGTGCCTTGGCAAGATAATACTGCTAGCGTTTTTTGTGATTTAAGGAGTACTGATACTCATGAACGAATTTCAGAAGACCCTAGAGGTATTCTTACAAACATAAATGAATCACTGTTTAATGAATTTCAGACAAATTACTATGCACGGCCAGAAATGGAGTTCTATATACTTACTTCTGGATTAGAGCAAATCGATTCCTCGGGTTATATGAGTCTACCACCAAGAGATCGGGGTTATTTTCTAAGAAAATTGATCGTTGAAACTCTTGAAGAAATAAATCTCCCTTACAAAACTTTTCACAGTGAAGTTGGACCAGGACAGCATGAAGTTGAATTTCAACCTCTACCAGCCGTTCAAGCTGCTGATGGGGTCCAAATATTCAAACAGATTGCTAAAATGACTGCATTGAATCATACTGAAGATTGGATTATTACATTCATGCCTAAAGTTTTTATTGATAAATCAGGGAATGGAATGCATATTCATCAAATGGTGAGGAAAGAGGATGAAGATCTATTTCTAGGGAGTTCAAACGAATTATCTGAATTTGCTTTGCACTTCATTGCTGGGCAGTTACACTACGCAAGTGATATTGCTGCTGTGACTAACCCGATCGTTAATTCATATCGTCGTTTAGTTCCTGGGATTGAAGCCCCAGTATATAAAACATGGGGAATTGCTAACAGAACTGCATTGATTCGTGTTCCAAGTTATGAATCGGGAAGATTAGAGTATCGAGCTCCTGATGCTGCAACAAATATATATTTTTCCTTGGCGTTACTTCTTGCAGCAGGTCTTGAGGGAGTACGAAACAAGATTGAACCTCCAGATGAGGCAGCATTTGATGCAGATACCTTAAGTTTACAGGAATTGGATGAAAAAGGAGTTAAATTATAACCCCGAACTTTAAGGGACGCTCTTACTAATTTTAAACGTAGTTCACTTGTAAAAAAAGTACTAGGATCAGATTTACAAGAGGAGTATTTTGAAGCAAGGATGGTTGAATGGAGAGAATTCACTAATGAATACAGTTTCGAGAAGAAAGAGATTACTCCATGGGAAATTAAGAGATATATAGACTGCTAGACCTTTCTATGTAATCAGTTTTGGAACATGTTTGTCGGTTAACTCTGAATTAGCTCTGGTACTTTCGTCTCAATTTCATCTAAGATTTTGCTTTCATTAATAGTCAAAACTTTACGATTGATCATTAGAGGTGTTCCGTTCACTATGAGTGAGTCTACATCACTTCCATTAACAGCGTAAACGATATTGGAGATAGTGTTGTGTATTGGTTGTAAATGAGGCGTTCTAAAGTTTAAAATAACCAAATCTGCTAGATTTCCCACTTCTATTAATGATTCGGGATGAAAATTCCTTCTAAATGTCCAACAGGTATCTTCAAGTACATTTTCAGCTGAATAGAGTGCTGGATCCCAACGTGATGCAGAAATAACATTTACTGCTTCTCTCATTTCCCGCCATAAATCCAGAGTATTATTGGATGCTGTTCCATCTGTTCCAAGAGCAACTATAGCACTAGCAGATCTCAATTCTGGGATAGGTGTTACTCCACCATATGCTAATTTTTGAGCTGAAACAGGACACCACCCAACGGTAACATGATATTTTCCTAGGATTTCCACTTCCCTTTGTGTAATCCAGGTACAATGAGCAACTATAGCTTTGATGTTCTTCTTGAAAAATCCGATTTGATCAAGACGTTCAACAGGAGGTACCTTGTATTTATCTTCAGAATTCATTACTTCACTACGTGTTTCGGATGCATGAATCATGATTGGTACATTATTTTGTTCTGCAAGATCTGCTGTTTGAATTAAAATGTCTTCTGGAACAGTTATCTGGCTATGAGGAGCAATTGTTGCATTTAATAGAGGAGATTCATTAGCGAGTTTTATTGTTTTATGAAATTCTTTGATTTGAAATTCCAATCCTCCTTGGTCAACAAAAGCAGAAGGTAAGATCCCCGCTCCTAACCAACCTCTTATTCCTGCTGACTTTATTATTTCACCAATACCGCTTTCATGAAAGTAGAAGTCAGCGGCACCACCTGTTCCAGATTTAATCATTTCAAGGCACGCAAGCTTAGTTCCTAGTTTTATCCATTCCCTATCGAATTTCCCCTCTTGGGGCCAAATATCATCTTGTAACCAGTCCATTAATTCTTTATTATCAGAAAACCCCCGTAATAGAGTCATTGGAAGATGAGTATGACTGTTAATGGGTGGAGGAAGAACAATCAGTGATCTACCTTCAATAATATGTTCTGGAGCAGGTATGTGAGCTTTTGGTGATATATCAGTTATTATTTTGTCTTCAATAACAATATTTGTCTTGATTATCTTTTTAGAATTGGGCTCAGCAATCAATTGAACATTTTTTAGAAGAAGATCCATATTTACCACCTAGTAAGCTAATTTGAACATTTTAGATATATTTAAGTTCATTTATTTGAGAATTGTTGATTCCTAATTTAACTCTAATTAATCAGAGTTAAGAATTCATTTCCGACATAATGCCTTACATTGCTAGAACTACAATATTATATATGATTCTTAATCATGTTATGGAAATAGGAAACCAACTTAGAAATCGCAACCTTAAAAAGAGTCTTAAACAAAATATATGTATAATTACCCCGTAGAGAAAAAAAGCATTTTATTGTCGGAGAAAAGGTGATAATATGGAACAACAAAACATGGTGCTACAAGGCCAACTTGTAGAACTAAAAACGGCACAGGAAGAAATTGAGAAAGAGCCTGTTAAAATTTGGCAAACTGATTCGTTAAAACAACACATTGAGAAGGCTGGTTTACGTAAAAAAGGATACATGATGCCTCTTGTAGATGCTGAAGATGTTACCACTAATGAACATCATCTAGCTAAGGAATTTATGCCAGAAGTGAAATTAACAGGATTAGAATTACGATCAGAAAAAAATAGTAAAGCTTGGGGAGGATCGTACTATCGCGTTATTAAGGATTCAGAAAATGAAGATTCGCGTGTTATTCAATGGATTTATGTATGGACCAAACAAAGATTCTTCATCTCATTTTGGGTAACAGTTTTGCCTCTGTTTTTGCTTGGAGTCGTTGGTACACTTATATATTCCTATATATTGGATTGGAAACAAGCTATCCTATCTGTGGCATTGATTGGCACCATCTATCTATTGTTAGGGCTTTCAGCTCTTAAGGATGCAATAAAAGGTCTTACTAAAGGCAAGTATTATTTCAGTAACGGCCAGCTATTTCTGGTATTTGGGGCCGTATTTTGGATGCTTTTAGTAGAAATGTACCTAAGAGAAGCGGGCTTATTATCAAACATAGAAGATTATGTTGTAGCTATCGAAGCAGGTGAAGGTTTTGTTGAAAACGTGCTACTTAGCGGCCACGATCTGAGTTTATCTTGGGTAGGCCTTTTCTATTTCGTTGCAACTGCAATTGCTTTAATCCTCTTAAAAGTCCCACTACCTAGTTTTACACATACGACCCATGACATGGATTGGGCCCCATTATTCATCTATATTAAGAAAAAAGGTGAAGAATGGAGATTAGACAAAATTCGATTTGATGCGTTTCACTATTTCGCTGATACACACTCTTATGAATCATTAGTAGGTTCTAAATCTCTTGGGAAAAAAAAGAAACCAAAATTGGAAATTCCTAATTTTTGGCATAGTTTTCGACTAAAAACAGGTTTTAATAATTGGTTTTATGTGCTTACTGGATTTCTACTATTGATTATAAGCCTTCTACTAGCTATTATCGCTTTTGTTGGTAATCCTGAAGGGGTTCTTGGTGCTGATCTTGTTCGGTTTGTCTTCGTACCTGTTTTACTTTTCTTAGGTGCTTACCTATCATTTTCAAAATGGCCTACAAATGTTGTTGATAAGAAAATGGATCTATCAGATAAGAAATATCATCTTACAGTTGATCGTTTGAAAATATTTTGGAATTTGAGAGGTGAAGAACCTGCTTTGAAAGTACGCTCGAAATTGCAAGACCCCTTTATGGATGATGATGATTTTAAAACGTTCCGAGACGATTTAGAGCAGATAGTCTTTTACACATTACTTCCTAAGCTGAACGAAATTCAACAGCAGCTATTTTTCCAGAAATTGTAGAAAATTATTCTACTATTTTTTTTCCCCCTTTTTTTTTAGGAAAAGAATCCTATTCTTCTTTTTAAAAATTGAGTTCCTTAATACTCAAATAGCAATAGATTTCAAATGGAATTGAGGTATGTAATGTGTTTTATCAAGAGGAACTTAAAGAGTTCAAAAGGAAAAGACCAAATTCATTGCAATTATGGGAGAGATCGATAAAAGTTTTGCCTGGAGGAGTTTCCCATAATATACGGAATCTAGGTCTTCCCTCTATTAATGCGTTTCCAGTTTTCATACGTTCTTCCCATGATGCATATCTTGTAGATGTGGATAATATTGAATATGTTGATTTTTGGGCTGGCCATTATGCAATGATTTTGGGTCATTGCCATCCAAAAATAAAAATAGTTTTGAAAGAGAAGATAGAGAATGGGTGGCATTTTGGCACTGTAACTGAAGATCAAGAAAAGCTTGCGGAAAGAATCATTAAAGATAATAATAAAGGTATCGAAAAAGTTCGATTTTGCACTAGTGGGACTGAGGCGACTATGTATGCAATTCGATTAGCTCGTGCATTTACTGGTAAAAAAATCATTGCAAAAGCAAAAATGGGGTGGCATGGTGCCAACGATACTCTTTTCTATAATGTTAAATTTCCTTTCACAGGACAAGAAAGTCCAGGAATTCATTCAGAGCAGGAAGCAGGAGTTTTAACCTTTGACCTGAACATAGAATCCACACAATCATTAATTCGTAAAAATGCAAAGGATCTCGCGGCAATAATTATTGAACCAATTCTTGGAGGTGGAGGTGGATTTCCAGTTAGTTTTGATTTCCTAAGGATGTTACGGGAAGAAACTGAAAAGAATGATATCCTCTTGATTTTTGACGAAATTATTACTGGTTACAGATTCACTTACGGATTATTTCAAAATCAGTTAAATATCATACCCGATCTTACGACAATGGGAAAAATTATTGGTGGAGGTATGCCTATTGGAGCTGTTGGTGGTAGAAGAGAGATAGTTGAACAAGCTAACCCAGAAGCTACTAATCGCGTCTGGATAGGAGGTGGTACGTTTTCTGGAAGCCCATTAAGTATGGCAGCAGGTCTTAAAACCATTGAAATTCTTAACAATTCCTCGTCTGATTATCATCGGATAAATGATTATGGTAACTCACTACTCAAGAATTTAAATCGATTTTTTGATAATGAGCAGTCCCAAATGATAGCCACTGGATATGGTTCTTTAATTTTTCTTCATTTTCTTACTGAATTGATTGAGACTGCTACTCCTAATGATATTGTCTCCTTAACCGATAAGAAAAAAGAAGCGTTAGCTCATCTAGCCCTTTTAAACAGAAATATAGCAAGTCAACATGGATTTGGAGTTTTAACCTTCGCTCATTCAAAAGAGCATGTCCAGAGTGTACAACAGAAAATAGAAGAAATTGCTCCCCTAGTTACCAAAGCATCACTAAATTGATTCTTCTAGCAAATTACGAATCGTTTCTCTTAAAATTAGCGATTTTCCGTTAATTAACGGATTTCAACCCTCTTCATTAATAACGATACTAATTCTCCTTTAGACAGTAAACCTATTCCAGCTTTGTCAGCAAGGCGTGTTGCGGAATAAGAAAAACCCATAGATGATACAATTAGAATTTTTTCCAATTCTGGGCACGATTGAAGCAGTTCTTCTGCTTTATGAATTTGGCCAACACCTACAATGCGTTTCCAATCGCGAACGATGACTCCAGTATATTTGGATTTAGAATCAATTCTTCTAATAACGAATGATAAGCGGCTATCCGCTAGTGGGTGCTTTAAAACTCTCATAGGATGATGTGTGATGAATCCTAAAGCTTCAAAGACATATTGAACGAGTTCAGGAAGAGGCTTCGTGAGCAAATCAGCAGACATAACAGTATCCACATTTGATTAATTCTTTAGAGTATTTGAGAGAATCATAGAATAAAGGTTTATAATTTGCTATAATATTTAAATAATCCTCCAGTGTGATAGGTATGATATAAATCGATAAGAAGGCGACTTAAATTTTTGAAATGTGTGACATACCGACTTAAATATTTGAAAGTGAATTAAACTCCTCTTATACGCTTAGGAATAGATGTATCAAAAAACAAATCAATTCATTGCAAAACCGACATTTTAGTTAAAAATAAAAAATGATCTCTTATTAATATTCTCTTGAACTGTACTCTTATAAAAATAAGGATTAAGAAAAATGGATGCTAGGTTCTTAAAGGGGTAGTTACACAGTACGAAATAATGGTGAGTGAAAATGAAGATAGGATTCAAGGCACCTGGGCGGGTAGTATTTTTTGGTGAACATCAGGATTACTTGGGATTGCCTGTTATACCGTGCGCTGTCGATTTGTATATGACAATTTGGGGAAAACGATCCAATTCGTCAAAAATTGTTGTTGAATTACCAGATATTCAAGAAACAAAATCATTTGAATCATCGAATATAAATTATGATACTCCTCGTGATTATCTGAAATCTGGGGTAAAAATATTACAGAAAGAGGGTATTATACCATATGATAAAGGAGTTTCCGCAAGATTGGAAAGTACTATTCCAATACAGGCTGGACTTTCTTCATCTAGCGCGTTATGTGTAATTTGGGTTACATTTTTAGCAGAACTATTTCATATAAGCTTATCTCCTATGGAAATAACTAAATTTGCTCACCAAGCAGAAGTTGTAGAATTTAATGAACCAGGTGGCATGCAGGATCATATGGCCATCGCGCATGGTCATCTAAATTATGAAGAATTTGATCCCATACGTTGCACTCGGTTATTAAACGATATTCCAGGAATCGTTATAGGAAATTCACTTGAAAAGAAAGACACGTTGAATACCTTAGCATCAATAAAACAGGGAGTAATAAAGGGATTGAAATTTTTCGAAGTTTCTCATGTAAATGAATTGTCTATGGAAGATATAAAGAAAGTACAACCGAGTCAAAAGCAACTAGATGAGTATTCATTAAGTACATTAAAAGCTGGTGTAATAAATTATAATTTAACGAGAAAAGCATGTTTAGAATTTAAAAAGGGTCAATCTGCTCTAGATGAAGTCTACATTGGAAAATTGATGACTGATCATCATAAATCTTTACGGGATAATTTAAATATAAGCACGCCAAAACTCGAAATAATGATTCATGCGGCATTAGAAGCTGGTGCACTTGGTTGCAAGGTTACGGGCTCAGGGAATGGTGGATGTATGATTGCATTTGCTCCTGGTTACGAAAAGGAAGTGAGTTCTGCAATCGAAAAAGTGGGAGGCAAAAGTCATATTGCCCGTGTTGTTTCAGGGGTCTCAAGAATTGATTATGATAATTAATCGTTGAAAGTTGAGTTAATATGGAAAGTATGAATGGTTTGTATTTACTGGAGCAAAATTCCCAGTGGTAATTAATACGGAGAAGTTTCCATTTAAATGGATGCCAATTATGCTTGATTTTCTAGAAAAACAAAGTAATGACTCGATTAAATCATTTAGGATTGCTAGAGCAATTGGTGCTTGTATTGCAGATACAAATGAAACTGCTAGGATGCTAAATTATCTAACACACTTTGGGAGAATATCTTTAAATCTGAATGGGAATTTTTTTATTGAATATAAGACTAATACTGAGCAATCCCAAAAGGGAATTAGATTTAAATATATTGAGAATTTGGTAGAGATTATTAAAAGTCTAATTGAAGAGGAATTGAACATTGAGGAATTATCTAACTCACTAAACAGAGATGTTCTAGATCTCAAAATCGAGTTGGAATTTCTTGAATTAATAACTAGTAAGGGGAGAGTGTTATTAGAAGGGAGTAGATATGTTCCTTCAGTTTTATTAGAACCCTGGGCAAAATCGGAAAATTAGACTTCAAATTTTTTTTCTGACTCTATAATAACTGAATATTTTTCCCGTCGTATGAAACCATTCCTCTAATAGCGAGCATCTTTAATATGGGTACAATATCTCCTTCATTTCGGTTGAGGAGAAGACAGAGTCGGTCTGCAGTCATTTTTGGATTAAATTTCAATATAGTTATAATCGCTTCAATTGCATCTGATGATTCCGATGAACGACTACTAGTTGTATGTGTACTTTCGCTAGAACTTAGGTGAGTGAATATCGTTTGAAAAATGGTGATACGTTCGAGACATTCTTCAAATACGAAACTCATAGCTTGATTCCTAGTTACCGTATGATTTCCAACTGTTAGATCTCCTGCTGATGCGAAGTCCATGAGCTTTTTTGTTGCTAGAAGAGCTTGATTGCTGTGAAAATCAATATAATATAATCCACCATACTCTGTTAAAGATTCTGCCAAATCTAAAGATTTAGTTGCAGTTCTTTGGAGAGAAAGTTCTTCATCTCTAAGAATAAAGGCATATCTAATATTTCCTTTCACAAGCTTCTTTAAACGCCGTAAACTTTGAAAAACTGTTGATCCATGCTCACTATTATTTATTTCTATTCCTACGGATGTGGGTCCTCTTGGAGTCTGATAAGTAAATACTAGATCTAATCCCTTTGTATCTCTATCAACTAAATTTCGATCTATTCTTACATTGAGAATTGTTACTCCATATAGTGGAGTATTTCTCTCTATTGAAGCATTTAAAATTTCATATAATACTCCTTTACAAAAATCTCTTCTTACTGGATGTGGGAAAGCGAATATTTCTTGCTCGAATTCTCTTGCATATTTACTCCATTTTTTCTCTAAAAATGTAATAATTTCATTAGGAGTCGATATGCTGACACTACTTCTCGATCTGGGTTCTGAAGATACATGTGGAGTTGTAAAGGTTGTGCTTGCGGGAGGGGTAATTGATATTGGTGTTTCTTGTGGCGATATGACTTCTGGGAACAGATCAGCAAGAGCTTCTTTTTCTTGATTAGTAAGTCCTATAATAGATTTCTTACTTTGATCGGAGAGATTAGTTGTCATAACAATTTCGTCTGGAGTCATAGGTGGTACTCCTGCCACTGCTTCTTGCTGTGTTTGTCTTGCTATATCAGTTGCTGACATTTTTCGGATGTATCCTTGATCTTTGAACTCATTTATCCGATCTCGCAATTGTCTAAGAAATAAACGTGGATTACCTTTCGTATTTTCATTAACTGTTTTAATATAATTTTTATCAAAAGGATAAGTAGGGAATGGTAGTTCTATCCCCGAGTCTTGAAATAGAGTATCAAACCGTGCTTTAACTAGAAAATTTGCAGTTTCAGTATTTAGTCTTTCAAGTTTAGTAATATAATCAATTCGTTGACGGGCATATTCGGGTATTTCCTTAACAATTGATTCTTCCCAAACAACGGACTGAACCATAGCTAATACAAGTAAATGCTTACATTGATTGTAAAGATTCGTTAAAGAGTCAAAAAGGATTTGAATTCCATTATCACGTTTGAATCGAATATAAATTGATTCCAGTTGATCAAGACTAAGAAGAATTGGTTTTTGCGCTAAAGTAGCGATTGTTTGAATTACACTTAATGCACGATTTTCTGTACTAATTGATTCTGGAACTTCTAATCTGTCTAAATCTCTTTGGGATACTTCTATTCCTGATAACCATTTGAACGCTGTAGGTTTAATTGCTGGATTTAAAGTATGAAAAAGGACTTCCAAGAATTGAATATCAGCATCTGGATATGCGGTTGCTAAGTAATTAACAGCCATCTTTCTCAAATTAGTAGAATAAAATTTCTCGGGTTTATAATCGAAAATCTTCATTGGGTCTGTACTGAATGATACAGCGAGATTCTTCGCGATTGGATTATCAGGCATTCCTTCTGACAATGCACGAGAGATGATCTCTCCAATAAAATGTTCTAAGGGGGTATGTTTATCATCAGGATTCTTTTTTCGAAGACTTATCATAATTTCTTGCAAAATGTGACCGTAGATCCTTTGGAGGTCTCCTAATGGCCGAACTGAAACAAATAAGTAATCACGTTCCTCCGCTATCTTTCTTAATCTTGCAAGAAGATGTGTTTTACCGACTCCAGCGTCTCCCAGCAGCATACACATACCAGACCTTCCTGTAGAGCGAACTTCGTCAAGAGTTTCCAGTACAACGCGTGTAGCTTTCTTATTAATCTCTGGGACATCAATTACTTCTACTTGCCAGGGGTCACCTACGGAAGTGCTTCGAAAAGGGTTTACTTTACCCAGGATAATTGCGTCATAAATTTCAGCCAAATGTATTACTTCCATTGGATATTGTCATAAATTTTGGTGAGTTTGAAGAAGAAAATTCAAACTGATTGATAATGAAGAAATATTAAGTATTAAAACACATATGTTATAGTAATAATAATTAGGAGTTGACAACTGCTTACTTTTAAAGGGTCAATCA
>SDBT01002129.1_pt1 | contig 35344 bp, 31 predicted proteins | sample 2277101 | NCBI WGS metagenome assembly SDBT01 (sample SAMN10404973, study PRJNA504765) | marine sediment metagenome | isolation source: marine sediment core GS10_PC15, 103 cmbsf | place: Arctic Ocean: Southern Knipovich Ridge | collected 2010 | reverse complement strand
AGGGAACAAAAGGAATTAAAAGTATTTTATTAGATGTACTCGAAGAAAAAAATGAAATCATACATTATGGAGACATTATATCTTTAACAAAAAGTCTTGAATATGTTTTTCCACAATATATTAATGAAAGAGTAAAAAGAAAGATCCCAATAAGAGTAATTGGGAAAAGAGAAAAAGAGCATGCTGAATTAATAAAGACCGCTAGTAAAGAATATCGTAAGTTTAGATTTTTGCCTAAAGATTTTATTTTTAAAACAAGTATTTTCATATATAAAGATAAAGTCGCTATACTAAACTTACAACAAGAACCTTATTATGGGATTGTTATTATTAATAAAGATTATAATGACACTCAGAAACAAGTTTTTGAATTAATGTGGAAAATAGCAAAACCTTAACCCCCTTATAGTAAAAATTAAAGATTGTCGAGATGGGAGTGATAGAATAATCAATTAATTCCCATAAATTAAATGAATTTTATCTATTTCAGCTATGATTAAAATAAAATCAAATTTCGAAAAGGGTTCATTTTACTTTACTCAAAATGAGTCTCTAAGCCTTCAGCAACATCAATAGCAACACACCTCATTTTATCACGCCTTTGATCACTTTCTCTATACGAAAAAAATCCATGAGTATCAGGATGCAAATTACATTCTTCAATAACCTTATTTCTTCCAGTCTTGCACAATTCTATATATTTATTAAAATAACCATGCGGATCTAAAGGTTTATACTCTTTACCATGAAGACCAGCTATTATCTCTCTCGCTCTATTTATACCTTCAATCTTATCCCTAACAGAATCGAATAAAAGACCTGAAGTGCCATCCCAATCCCAAGGTACAGGAGAATCTCTACACATATCATCAACAAGCTTAAACCTTATTGAATTATTTACATCTTCGATTAATTTACCATCTATCAATTCAAAGGTTATTTGTTTTTCATTCTCTACCATAAACCCACATAAATAAACCTGTATATAAATCTTACTCCCCCCCACTAAGGTAGAATAATAAGATTTAAAAAGGCAATTTATTTAATAAAAATATGGCAAAAAGTATTAAAGAAACTTTAACTGAAATTGGTTTAACTAAAGGAGAAATTGATGTTTATCTTGCTTTATTAGAGTTAGGACTTTCAACAACAGGCAAAATTACAAAAGAATCAGGAATTTCAAGTTCAAAAGTGTACGAAGTCTTACAAAGACTGATTAGTAAAGGGCTTGCAAGTTATGTTATTGAAAATGGAAAGCACCATTATTCAGCAACTTCTGCCGAACGCTTAGTTGATTATTTAGAAGATAAGAAAAGAGATATTTCTGAAGGACAAGAAGAGATTAGAAAACTGATACCCTCTTTAGAATCAAAAAGAAAATCACAAAAATTACCAGAAGCAACAATTTATAGGGGAAGAAAAGGGGCTTTAGTTTTAATTAATGATATAATAAATGATGGAAAAGAGAAATTTAAAAATAAGGAAGAGTATGAAGTTGTTGGTTGTGGAAATGAAGATTATGTAACATATTTTCCCTCACAAGTTAAAGAGTATGTTAAAATTGCAAAAAAATTCAAATTTAAAGAAAGACTTATTTTTGGAAAAGGAGTTAAAACATTTAATAATAATGCTAAAATTAGATATCTTCCTCCAGAATTAAATTTACCTGTTAGAACTGTTGTTTATGGAGATAAGGTGGCTATTATTGATTTTGAGGATCCCATGACACTGATTATTATTGAGAAGAAATCAGTGGCAAAGGCTTATATAAATTACTTTAATGCTTTATGGAAAATAGCTAAACCCTAACCCTCCTTATACAAAAACATCAACATTGGCATAATTTCTCCTTTTTTAGATAGCTCTTTTAGGGCTTTGTTAAGATCTTCAGAAGTCCTGCAAAACATAAGTTCATATGAGAAATTTGCTCGCTTTTCTTTAAGCTGGGGAAATTCATTTATTAATTCTCTTTTAAGTTTAATATTGCTCCAAGCTTGTTTGCTTTCATTATAATGTATTTTTCCTTTTACATTTATTTGATGTATTTTTTATATTCTTGTAAATATCTTTTAAAAAACCATTGAACAAAAATATTATCTTGTTTTTTCATTTGTGATCTTTCTAAAGCATTATAATAACTAGCTCTTTTTGTATATGGAATGTCTAATAAAGGAAATTTATGTCTTTTAAGAATAAAGTTCATCATGATTCTTGAAATCCTTCCATTACCATCTCCAAATGGATGGATTGTCACAAATTTTAAATGAACTAAAGCAGCTAATTCAATAGGGTGTAATTTGTGTTTATTTTTATTATACCAGTTAAAAAAATCTTTTAATAAAAATTCCATTTCTATTGCTAGTGGGGGAATAAACTTTGACCTTGCTATCCCTACTGCATGTGTTCTTATTTTACCAGCTATATCCTGCTTTGTTTGTTCAAGTAATTTTTTATTCCATAGCATAATTATCTGCAAACTAAGATCTTTTTGATAATCCATCATGTCTTCAAATATCTTTTTATGAGCTTCTGCTTCTTTTACATCACTTATAGGTTTTGAATTAGGAGTAATCCCTTTTTCAAGAAAATCTGCTGTATCTTTTAGAGATAATGTAGAGCCCTCTATTCTTTGGGAATTATAGGTAAATTTAATTGCAAAAATTTCTTTTTGTTTTTCTTTTAAAGATTTTGGCATGGTGTTGTATTCTGAATTAAAATTCTTTTTTATTTTATCTATGTTCTTTAAAAATTTTTCTTTGTAGAATTCTTGTATAAATTCTCTCTTTTTATTCTCAATGTCTTTTGGAATAGAATCTCCTAAATAAACTTGTTTTTTCTTAACATGTTTTCCTTGCCTATAACTATGTACAAGATAGTAATATTCTTTGTTTCCCTTGCTGATTTTTTTTAATTCGACCATGATAATTAGTATACCTACATATTTATAAATTTATCGTTTTTGTTAAAATGTAGATATAAGAAAAAATACCCCAAGAAATCACATTTTACTAGGATGCCCCTTGCCGGGACTTGAACTAATTTTATCAAATCCACCTAAGTCCTTGAAAATCAAATTTAAAATCAATTACTCTCCCTTTAAACTTCCTTTTTAGTTTGTTTTTATCACCAAAAAATAAAATACTTCCACCACCACCAGCCCCGCAAATCTTAGCACCAATAGCCCCATTTCTTAATCCAATTTTAATTATTTTATTAACTTTTGGGGGGAAGATTGAACTATGCAATTTTCTTCTCTCATTAGTTTCATCATTCATTAATCCACCAAAACCACCTAAATCTCCTTCTAATAAAGCCTGTCTCATCTCATGAGCAATTTCTCTAATTTTCATCAAATTCTTAATATTTTCCACTTTTCTTAAATTATCAATCATTTTTTTATTTGAACTTGAAGCAAAATGAGGTTTTCCAGTATAAACCAAAACAAGCTTATTCTCCAACTCCCTTATTAACTTCTCACTCAAATTCAATTTATTAATTTTAACTTTATCTTTTTTGAACTCAAGCAAATTTATTCCCCCAAGAGCAGAAGCATACTGATCCTGCTTTCCTCCAATCAAACCTAAAGCCTGCTCTAAATCATAAACTTTTTCTGCCAGTTCAATTTTATTTTTTGGATTAAACTTATTAGGAGTTTGTGAAATTAAAGCCAGCCAGACTAAATTCATAACCCCACTTGTACCTAATCCAGAACTTGTAGGAACATTTCCAGTATATTGCAAATGAGTTTTTTTATTATCAATGATTAATTTTCCAACAACATATCTATCAATAGCAGCATTTAAAACAGCCCCACCATATTTATCCTTAAATGGAGAAATATCAGTAGTTCCTCCTGCAAAATCAATTCGAATAGGCGCACAAACTTTTTTTATAATTTTCATATTTATTTACTTCACTAGCAAACTAGCTCCCAATATACCTGGATGCTCTAAACTTGACCATCTAATATCAACTTTTCTTTGAATAAGAACATATTTTTCTGCCTGCTTCTTAATCATACTTAAAAATTTATTTCCAATTTCTCTTACCCCTCCAGCTAAAATAACAACTTCAGGATCAAAAACATTTATAAGTGAGGCTATGCCCTGTCCTAAATAAATAGAAGTTTTATTCAAAATCATTTTCGCTTTTCTATCTTTCTTTTTTAATAAATCTTTCACAAGCAAAGCCCTACCAAAATATTTCTTACTTAGTTTTCTATGTATTTTCCATAAATTTTCAAAGCTTTCTCCATTATCTAAAATAATATGCCCAAGCTCTCCTCCTAAACCCTGTCCCTTATAAATCTCACCATTAATAACAACCCCACCACCAATCCCTGTTCCAAGTGTAAGAACAATAAAATTCTTTTTCTTGCACCCAAGCTTTGCTTCAGCCAAAGCAACACAATTTGCATCATTCTCAACCTCTGTTTTTTTATTAAAAACTTTTTTAACTCTTCCTTTAATATCAAAATTTTTTAATGCTAAATTTGGAGGATTTTTAATAACTCCATTTTCTAAAGGTCCAGGGCAAGCAATACCAATTGCTCTAACCTTTGTTGTCATTAAGCTTGAAATAGAATCAAATAAACTTACAATCAAAGCATTTTTTTGTTTAGGAGTTTTCCTTTTCTTATATTCTAAAATTTTATTTCCTCTAACTAAAGCTGTTCTTAAATTACTCGCTCCTAAATCAACTGCAATAATATCTCTTTTAAATCCTACCATATTTATCCTCTAGCCTTACTATGTCTTTTTCAGAAAACTTACCAAAAGAAATTTCAAGAATCTCCACCTTACTCTTTCCAGCAATAAGTCTATGAACTTTTCCTTTTTCAATTTTCACAATCTCTCCTTTTTTAACTTTTTTCTTTCTCTTCCCAAGTTGAACAAATCCAGGAGTTAAAAAGTACCACATTTCACTTCTTTTTTTATGCTTTTGAAGACTTAGCATCTGTCCAGCATTTACCCTATGAATCTTCACACTACACTTTTTATTAAAAACCAACTGCTTAAAATTGCCCCAAGGGCGCTTAACAATTCTCATTCTTTAATCAAACATGTCTTTCTAAGGAAGTTCAGTTTTGCCTCTTTTATAAATATAAATAAGAAATTGATTTTAAATAACTTATGTTTTTATTTTATCAAAAATTAAATTCTTCATAGAAAGTTTTAAATAATAAACCTTATTAACATAATAAAGAAGAGGTAAAAATGACAGATTTATTTGATTTAACAGGAAAAGTAGCCATTGTTACAGGTGCTGCAAGAGGTATTGGACAATCAATAGCAGTAGAACTTGCAAGAAAAGGAGCTAATGTTGTTGTTTCTGATATTATTCCAGGAAACTCTACTGTAAACCAAATAAAAAAATTAAAAAGAAAATCTTTTTTTATTAAAGCAGATGTTTCTAAAAAACAAGAAGTTGAAAACCTAATAAATGAAACACTCAAACAATTTAAAAAAATTGATATATTAGTAAATAATGCAGGGATTTTTCAACCTTCGCCAACTGAAACATTAAAAGAAGAAGATTGGGAAAAAACAATTGATATTAATTTAAAAGGATATTTCTTATGTGCTCAAGCAGTGAGTAAATATATGCTAAAAAGAAAAAAAGGTGTTATAATTAATATCGCTTCTGTAGCTGGTTTAGAAGGTTATGCTCAAGGAGCATCTTATTGCGCAAGCAAGGGAGGGATTATTAATTTGACTAATTCTTTAGCAGCAGAATGGGGACCAAAAGGAATAAGAGTTAATTCAATTTGCCCAGGAATTATAGAAACTGCCATGACAAAAGGTATGTTAACAAATAAGAAAACAAAACAAGGAATGTTAATGAAAATTCCTTTGAAAAGAACAGGTAAGCCAATTGATATTGCAGGAGCTGCTGTTTTTCTTGCAAGTGATAATTCTTCTTATATAACAGGAACAGAAATTATAATAGATGGTGGGTGGACTTGTAGTCTATGATTATTTATCAAGCAATTCTCCCAATTTTTTCTTAGGGTTTTTTGCTTTAGTTATAGCAGAACTAACTGCTATACCACTTGCTCCTAATTTCATAGCAACTTTAATATCCTCAGCACAATGAACCCCTGCTCCAACTAAAAATCTAACCCTTAATTTCTTAGAAATTTTTTTAATTAATTCAGGTCTTTCCTTAGAAACAGATACTCTGCCACCTACAAGTTCAGGGGGCTCAATAATAAGATAATCTGGTTTTAATCTTTGAATCCTCTTAGCTTCCCCTAACGAAGAAGCAAAAACCATTGTCTTTAAACCAACTTGTTTGCATCTTTTAATTGTTTTTTTCAAAACACTAAAACTCAATTTATGCTCAGAATGATTTAAAAAACTGCCAACACCCTTATCTTTTTTAACAGCTTCAGCAAGAATATAACCAGTATGTCTTCCTGACTTTTGCCAGTCAACATGCTGTGCATAAACTCTTAGTTTTGTCTTTTTTGCAACTTCTTCAACATCAGAAGCCTGAATACCAACAATTATATCCTTACTAACTTTCTCAACTACCTTAGCTAACTCAAGCACTTGTTTGCCTTGCTTGTATGTTTTAAAATTAATTACTATTAAAGGCTTCATTTTGTTATTCTAATATCTTATTAAATTAATTATTTATTTATAAAGATGATTTGCTTAGCTTATTTTTCTCTTCTTCATAACCTTTCTTCAACATACTATTAATATTTTAATTTCAGTTTATTATTTAAATATTATTTTCTTAATTTTCTTAGTAATATAAATGGGTTTTTTATTTTGCCAAATATTCCTTCCAATTGCTAAACCAATACAACCAGCCTGCATAATTTCTTTAACTTGTTTAAGCAGAATTTTCTCATTTTTCTTCACACCACCAGCAATAACAACTTTTGTTTTGCCAGCAGATTTCACTGCCCATTTTAAATCATTAATATTACCATTATATCTTATTTTAATGATATCCGCCCCTATTTCAAGCCCAACACGGGCAGCATAAGCCATTAATTCTCTGCTTGACTTACTTTTAATTGATTTTCCACGAGGATAAATCCAAGCAATAACAGGAATTCCTTTAGCATGCGCCTCTTTTTCTATCTTCGCAAATTCTCTCATCATAATTGACTCATGCTGACTGCCTAAATAAATAGTATAACCAACAGCATCTGCTCCAAGTTTAACAGCTTCTTTAACAGAACATAATTGCCTTGAAATTGGCTCCCCTTTAACTAAATTAGTTTTGCCATTTAATTTTAAAATAAGAGAAACTTTAATCTCTTTTTTGTATTTACTTGCAATCCCTTTTTGCAAAACAACTCCAGTATAACCAGCTTTTTTACCTATTTCCAAAATATAAGAAGGGTCTATATTTTTATCATTAAAATCACTTGGCCCATGCTCTAAACCTTGATCATAAGCTAAAAAAAGAGCTTTGCCTTTTTTTAGGATTTTATTTAGTTTTATCATGTTTTTTATTTTATTATCTTCATATTTTTAATAATTTAATCTTCTGTTCTTCATATCTTAATATTTCATAGGATATTGATATTAATCTTAATTTTTTCAACTTTTATTTTAACTTCATCCTTAATAAATTATTCTTAGCTCCAAAATATCTAATCACAGATTCACTCTCTCTTAAACCAAGTTTTAAACAATATTCTATACTTTTTCCTTTTATTAACCCAGCAACAAATCCAGAAGCAAAAGCATCTCCTGCACCTGTCCTCTCAACAACTTTAATATTATTAGGCTTAAGAAAATATTTTTTAACCCCATCATAACAACTTATCAAGTTACTTTTATCAGTAATAATAACAATTTTAGGCCCAAGTTTATTTAAACCAACTAACAAATCTTTATTTTTAGTTAACATTCCTGCTTCTTCTTTATTTAATACTAAAATATCACATAATTTTAAAATAGAATCCAAATTCACTCTTTTAATTAAATAAGAACTTGGATTAAAAGCAAGTTTTGTTCCCCTCTTTTTTAAGATTCTAATAAGTTTTTTCTGAGTTTCAAAACTCTTACCAAGTAAAGATGAATAATAAAGCCATTTTGTCTTAATTTTCTTTAAATTTATTTCATCTAAGGAAAGACCATCATTGACTCCTTTATAAGTCAAAATTGTTCTATTTTTTTCCTTACTATCTAAAACAATAGAATGCCCACTTTTCGCTTTTTTTTCTTGTTTTCCTAAAAATATAATTTTTTCTTTTTTTAATAAAGATAAGATTTCTTTTCCATCATTATCATCTCCAATTCCACAAATACAGCCTGTTTTTAATCCAAAACGGGAAAATGCAACAGCAGTATTTGTTGCACCTCCACCAATATCAAATCTTAGCTCTTTAATTAAAATCTTAGCTCCAACAGGATAACTAATAAAATTCCTTTTCTCAGAAATATCTGTATTTACAAATACATCAACTACGGCACTACCAAAAGTGATTACATCAAATTTCATTTTAAATTTCAGGAATTATTAACCTAACCAAAGATAAATCCCTACTCCTACAGCAATAACTATTATTGCTACAATCAACCATATCCACCATTTTTTATACCACTTAACTCCTTCTTCAGTAGCAGGTTGTATTGCTTGTACTTCTTCTTGCTCCATTTTTACCTCCTTTGTATTAAATATAGAAAGAATAGAATATTATAAAGGTTATTATTTTAAAACCTCAAGCCCAGGTAATTTTTCACCTGCAATATAACTAAGTAAAGCTCCCCCAGACAAGCTAATATGGCCAAACTTGTTTTTTGAAATTCCAGAAGCCTCAACAGCATCAGAAAGATGCCCTCCTCCAACTAATGAAAAACCTTTATTTTTAGCAACTGCTCTTAAAATTACAAAACTCCCTTTAGAAAATTTCCTGTCTGTATAATAACCAGCAGGCCCTTTCATATAAATTGATTTAGCCTTTTTAATCTCACCAACATATTTTTTCATAGTTTTAGAACCAATATCAAAAATTTCATACTTACTCGGAAATTCGTCAAGAGAAATTTCTTTTCTTTTTCCATTAATTTTAATAGCAAAATCAACAGGAGTTTCAACATTTCTTAATTTACTTTTCAATTTTTTAACAACAGAATTATAATCTTTTACTTCTTTTTTCAAATATTTATTTTGAGCTCCAAGATTTTTTCCTTTAGCAATCAAACAAAGCTGTCCAAATAAACCACAAGCTAAAACTTTATTGCCTTTTAAAAGTTTAATATTATCTTCTGGTTTTGCACCTCCTAAAATATATAAACAATTTTTAATTTTAATTTTTTTCAAAGCAGCAAGCTCTTTTTCAAGAAGCGGACCAGCACAACTTTTCATATATTTTGGAAAACTAATAATAGAAGTTTGTTTTCTGTGACAAACAGAAAAAGAATTATTAATATAAATATCAGCTTTTTCTGTTAATTTTAATAATTTGTTGTTCTTCTTAAAAGGCTTGAACTCATCAGCTTGTTTTCTTAGATTATCAAGTAAAATTGCATCCCCAACTTTTAAATTTTTAATTGCTTTTTCAGATTTTTTTCCAATTATATCGTCGATAAATCTTATTTTTGTAAACTTATTTAACAATTTAGCATGCTGTTTTAAAGATAAAAAATCACTCTTTCCAGGTCTTCCTTGATGAGCAATCACAATGATTTTAGCTTTTTTCTTTTTCAAAATTTTTATTGTTTCTGCATTCTGTTTTATTCTTTCTGACATAAAAACCCTACCTTTATGAACATTAGAATTTAAATCAGCCCTTAAAAGAACTGTCTTATTTTTTAAATTAAAATTAGATAAGGTTTTCATTTTTTGATTTTTGGTTACCTTTTTTCAGAAAAAGGTATTTCTTTGATTAAACTTGTCTTTCTAAGAAAGTTTAAAATATTTTGATTTTATTTCCACTTATGAATATAATCAAAAGCAGCTAAAGCTGCTTTACAACCTTCTCCAGCTGCAGCAACTATTTGTTTTGATGGAATATCAGTGACATCACCAGCTGCAAATACACCTGGTAAACTAGTAAGGTTTTCTTCATGAGTTTTTGTACTTCTAAAAATCATAATCTCATCCCATTTATTTTTCTTAACATTAGTAAAACTTACTTCTGTAATTAAACCAATTTCAACAAAAATACCTTCAATCTTCAGTATTTTCTCTTCATCCTGTTTTTCATATTTTAATCCAGAAATAAACTTATTTCCTAAAACTTCTTTTGTCTTAGCTCCAGTTATTACAGAAATTTTTTTATCAGCTAAAACCCTGTCTTTTAAATAAGGCTCTCCTCCTAATTTTGGCTGCATTTCTAAAATATAAACTTTTTTTGCATGTTTTGCAAGAAATAAAGCAGCTTCAAGCCCAGCATTTCCTCCTCCAATCACCACAACCCTCTTATCTTTGTAAAGAGGAGCTTCACAAGTTGCACAATAACTAATTCCCTTATTAATAAATTTTTCTTCACCAGGAACACCTAATTTTTTAGGTTTTTTACCACAAGCAACAATAACTGCTTTAGTTTCATAAACACCTTTTTTAGTTTTAATAACACAAGTCTTTCCTCTCTTGCTTAATTTAACAACTTCTCCTAATTTCACCTTTATATTATAATCTTTCAGGTGTTTGTTAAACCTATTAACAATCTCTATTCCAGTTGTATCAGGCAAGCCAGGATAATTATCAACTTCAGAACTCCACCCCATTTGCCCACCAACATCCAAGCTAAGAATTAAAAATTTTATTTTCCTACGAGCAGCATAAATAGCAGCTGTCATTCCTGCTGGACCAGCTCCGATAATTATTAAGTCATACAACATTTAAGATTTGCCTCTTTTTATTAAATACAAAAAAGAAATAAGTTATATAAATTTTTGGTTTAAGAATATATGCCCAGCCAGAATTTAAACTACTTCAACATCTTTAACAAATCAATCATTCTACAACTATATCCCCATTCATTATCATACCAACTTAAAACCTTAACCATATTTCCAATTACCTGAGTTGATTTTCCATCAATAATAGAGGAATAAGTATTTTTTATAATATCAGAACTTACAATTTCATCCTCTGTATATTGTAAAATCCCTTTTAATTTTCCATTAGCTATTTTCTTAAAAACACTATTTACTTGCTTTGTTGTTATTTTCTTATTTAATTCAGCAACAAAATCAACAATAGAACCACAAGCAACAGGCACACGCAAAGCAAGACCATCCATCTTGCCCTTCAAACTTGGAATTACCTCAGCAACAGAAGTTGTAGCTCCAGAAGTTGTTGGAATTATATTTATTGCAGCCCCCCTGCCTCTCCTTAGCTTTTTATGAGGCACATCAAGAATTTTTTGATCATTTGTATATGCATGAACTGTTGTCATAAAACCCTTTTTAATTCCAAAACTATCATTTAAAACTTTAGCAACAGGAGCTAAACAATTAGTTGTACAACTTCCCATAGATATTATTTTATGCTCTTTTTTTAGCTTATTATGATTAACCCCCAATACAATTGTAACATCAGGATTTTCAGCAGGTGCAGAGATAATAACTTTTTTAGCTCCAGCTTTCAAATGTTTTTCAGCTTCTTGCCTATTTGTAAAAAAACCAGTTGCTTCAATTACAATATCTACTCCTAATTTTTTCCAAGGAAGATTTTCAGGCTCAGACTCAGAAAATATTTTTATTTTCTTTCCATTAATTTTTAAAAAACCATTTCCAACAATTATTTTTCTATCATAATTGCCATAAACAGAATCATATTTAAGTAAATAAGAAAGAGTTTTAATATCTGTTAAATCATTTATAGCTACAAAATTTATTCCTCTTTCTAAACCAATTTTCAAAACAGCCCTTCCAATCCTTCCTAAACCATTAATCACAACTTTCATTTTATTCCCCTTTTTATTTCTATTTTTATAAATATACCTAATTTAATAAATCTTCCTAATTTTAAGATATTGTGCCTTAATAATATTCATAACGATTTTCACTCCAAATAAATCGCCGGCTTCCCAGGCTTTGCCTTTTTACTCTTTCCCTTAGGGTCATATTTAACTCTATCATTAACAGCAAAAACCTCTGCTCCTTCTAGACTCTTATACAACCCAACTTCTTTAGGCAAGGCATAAACATAAACTTTAGCTTTTTGTTTTCCAATTATTTTCTTTATATTATTAATATCTTGTTTTAATTTCTCAATAGTTTTTTCTTGTTCTTCTAATTTTTTATTAATTTTTCTCTTATCAGCTTTAGGCCATTTAGCTAAACTAATAAATCCTTTTCCTTTAATCTTCTCCCACAATTCCTCAGATATATGCGGACAAAAAACACTTAATAATTTTAAAAAACTCTCTAAATCTTTTTTACTAATTTCATTTTCTTGTTCAAAATTCTCAAACAAACCCCTTAGTTTAATAACTGCAAGATTATATCTAATATTTTCAATATCTTTTGTAATTTCTAAAATAGCCTTATTAACCTTGCTTTCAATTCGTGCAGAAGATTTTTTAATTTTAATCTTATCAAAATAATTAATCACTTTTTTAATAAATTTCAAATTTCCTTTAACTCCTTTTTCATTCCAATTAAAATCACTATCAGGGCTTGCAACAGAAACTAAAAATAACCTAAGAGAATCTGCACTATATTTTTTTGTTATATTAAAAGGATCAACAATATTCCCCAAAGATTTGCTCATTTTATTTCCATCTTCCCCATGAATCATCCCTTGAACAAACAATCTAATTGCTGGCTCATTAATTTTTAACAAACCTAAATCTCTTAAAAACTTAGTATAAAACCTGATATAAATATCATGCATACAAGCATGCTCTTTTCCACCTATATACATATCAATAGGAACCCAATAATCTGCTTTTTTCTTATCAAATATTTCTCTTTTATTTTTAGGATCACAATATCTTAAATAATACCAAGAAGAATTAACAAAAGTATCCATGGTATCTGTTTCTCTTTTTGCTTTGCCCCTGCATTCTGGACATTTAGTATTTATAAAACTAGAACTTGTTGATAAAGGATTTCCTCTTCCAAATTTAACTTTTTCAGGTAATTTCACAGGCAGATCTTTTTCAGGAACAGGAACTAATCCACATTTATCACAATAAATAATTGGAATAGGAGTTCCCCAATATCTTTGTCTTGAAATTAACCAATCTTTTAACCTAAAATTAACAGTTTTTTTACCAAGTTTTCTTTTTTCAAGATATTTTGTTATTTTCTCTTTTGCCCTTTTGCTTTCAATATTACTGAATTTTTCAGAATTAATTAAAATCCCTTCACCTTCATAAGCTTTCTTTAAGGAAGGTTGACCTTTTTTAAGGAGAGGTGACTTGTTAGGAGAACCTAGGTTCTCATACGACTTGGTTTCCTTACGATTTCCCCCAGAAATAACCTCCATTATAGGCAAATTATATTTTTTCGCAAATTCAAAATCTCTTTGGTCATGAGCAGGAACAGCCATAACCATTCCACTGCCATAATCAGCTAAAACAAAATTTCCTGCATAAACAGGAATTTTTTCATTATTAATAGGATTAATTGCATAACTTCCAGTAAAAACTCCCTGTTTTTCTAATTGTTCAATATCTTCTTCGCTAACACTTCTCAATTTTCTAACAAAATCTTTAATTTCTGATTTTTGTTCATCTATAACTAATTCATTTAATCTTGGATGTTGAGCAGAAACAACCATAAAAGTTACACCATAAAGAGTATCTGGCCGAGTTGTAAAAATAGGCCAAATCTCACCATTAATCTTAAAATTAATTTCAGTGCCATAACTTTTTCCAATCCAATTCTTTTGTAATTTTTTAATGAGTTCAGGCCACTGCTTCAAATCTTTGAAATCATTAAGCTCCTCAGCATAATTTGTAATTTTCAAGTACCATTGATTTAAATGTTTAATCTGAACATTAGTATCTCCATGATACTCACATTTTCCATTATGAACTTGTTCATTTGCAAGAACAGTCTTACATTTAGGACACCAATTAACAGGAGATTGTTTTTTATGAACTAATCCTTTTTCAAACATTTTGAGAAAAATCCACTGATCCCATTTATAATATTCAGGGTCATGAGTCCAGAAAACCCTTGACCAATCATAACTAAACCCCAAAGATTTAAATTGCTTTGAAAAATATTTAATAGATTTTTCAGTATATTTTCTTGGATGAATTTTTGCTTTTATAGCAGCATTTTCAGCAGGTAATCCTAAACTATCATAACCTACAGGATGCAACACATTAAAACCATTCATAATCTTAAATCTTGCATAAATATCCCCAATAGTATAAACAAAAGCATGCCCCATATGCAAACCACTACCAGAAGGATAAACAAACTGCTCTAAAACATAAAACTTTTTTTTCTTTCCTTCTTTGACTTGAAATATTTTCTTCTTCTCCCACTTATTCTGCCATTTTTTTTCTATGAACTTAAAATTTGTATTAATCATACTTTTACTAATAACTACTCATTTTTAAAAGCTGTGCTCTCATCAGCCCAACCTAATCCACATACCCTAGCTCATAACAATTTCAAGCAAGCAAGCCCCTCCAAGCTTTTAAATATTAATGATTATTAACATTAAAATGAAAAAGAGGAGATTTAGATTAACAAATAATCAACGATGGATTTTAATAATATTAAGTATAACTTTAGCTTTTTACTTATATTTTTCAGGGACTTTAAACAACTTTATACTTTCTTTAGGTAAATTTAAAATTATAGGGGTTTTTATATCTGGAGCATTATTTGGATATGCCCTTACTGCAGCTCCTGCAACAGCCTCATTAATCTCTTTTACTAATACAATAAATCCATTAATTGTTGCTTTTATTGGAGCAACAGGAACTATGATTGGAGATTTAATAATTTTTCATTTTTTCAAAAGAGGGCTCCCAAAAGAAGTAAAAACCATATTTAAAAAATCTAAAATAGAAAAAATAAAAAAAAGTAAATGGAAATGGGTAATCCCAGGAATAGCAGGAATTATAATTGCTTCCCCATTACCAGATGAGGTAGGAATCGCTCTCTTAGGCGTAACTCATTTTGATACTAATTCATTTATGCTTCTTACATTTATTCTTAATTTTATTGGATTATTAATAATAACAACATTAGCTTGGTTGATTTAACAACAATTAATTTTATTAACTTAATTAATATAAAACTTTTATGATTGAAGCTAATGAAACTCATGAAAAAATAATTAAAATATTAGAAACAAAAGGACCAAGTTTACCAATACAAATAGCAAAAGAAATAGGAATTAGTTCTTTATTTATCTCTGCTTTTTTATCTGAATTAGCAAATGAAAAAAGAATTAAAATAAGTCATCTAAAAGTTGGAGGTTCTCCACTATATTTTTTAGATGGGCAAGAAGAAAAATTAGAAAAATTTCACAAATATCTTCATCCAAAAGAAGCAGAAGCTTTTCTCTTACTCAAAAAAAATCAGGTTCTTAAAGATTCAGAACAAGAACCAGCAATAAGAGTTGCCTTGCGTTCTATAAGGGATTTTTCCATAGGATTTAAAAAACAAGATGAAATTTATTGGAGATATGTTTTAGCTCCAGAATCTAAAATCTCAAAACTTTCCCCTAAAAAAAGTAAAATAAGTAATAAACAAACTAAACCCCAAAAACTTATTCAAAGACCAATAACCCCCTTTCAAAACCCCTTAATAATAAAATCTAAAAAACAAAAAAAACAAAAAGCAAAATCAGAGTTTATACTAAAGATTATAAATATCCTAAGCAATAATTTCAAAATATTAGAAGAAAAAAATTATAAAACAAAAGAATATAATTGTATAATTCAGATAAACTCAAATTTAGGACCAATTAATTTTTTAACACAAGCAAAAGATAAAAAAACAACCTCTGAAGCAGATTTAAAAAAATTACTTTCAAATGCTCAAAGAATACCCTTTCTTGCTTTTATGATTTATACAGGAAAATTAAGTAAAAAAGCCGAACAATATGCAAAAGACTATTATTCTATACTAAAAGTTAAAAAAATAGCATAAGATATTTATTAATAGAAGATAATTAACAGTGTTAGTCTTGGGGTATAATAACAAAATTTAAAAACCCAATCTTAATTATAGTAAGATGGGACGTATAAAATCAAAACTTGTTAAAAGAACTGCAAATATCTTATTAAAACAAGAAAACAAATTCAGTGATAAATTTGAGAATAATAAAAAATTACTTAAAGGTTTAACACCAAGCAAAAAAATAAGAAATCAAATTGCAGGATTTATAACAAGACAAAAAAAGAGTGTTCAGTAAAAACAAATAACTAAAATGACAGAAGAACAAGAAATAGAACAGAAACAAAAGACAGAAACGCAAGAAAAAAAAGCAAATTTAAGGGAAGATAAAGATAATATAATTTTTGTAGGAATAAAACCTTTTATGAACTATGTTACAGGAGTAGTAATACAATTTCAAAATAAAGGGCAAGAAGAAGTTATTGTTTCTGCAAGAGGAAAATTTACTTCCAAAGCAATAGATATTGTGGAAGTTGCTCGAAGAACTTTCCTAAAAGATGAGAATATTAAAATAAAAGATATCAAAATCTCAAGCGAGCAATTTGAAAATAAAGAAGGAAAAAGAATCTATGTTTCTGCAATAGCAATTCATTTGATTAAGGGATTAAAATCTTAAGTTCTATAAATCCTCAAATAAAATATAATAGGGGGAAGTTTTATATATTCTAACAACTATAAATTATCATGGAACAGATAACTAGTTTGTTATGGAAAATTAAACTAGCTACTGCTGTTTTTAAAGGAGCCTATTACTAATGTTTTAGGGCCCTTTAAATATTCTCTAATAATTCTACAATTTTCTGGGTTCTGTAATAACTATGTTTAGGCTCCTTTAACAAAAACTATAAGGAGGTAAAAATGAACGAACAACCAAAGAATCAAGAAACAATAACTGTGTTTTATTTATCTGAAGGAAGAATAGATGAGTTTGAAGTTCCAATTAAACCCTATAATCAAGACAATGAACTAAACTCTCAACCAAATCCTTCATTATTAGAAACACTAACAGATTAAAATCTTAATTTTTTCTTTTTTTAATTTGTTTATTTCTTTTCTCAAACAACCTAGCAACAAATCCCTCTTTTTTCTTAATTTCAGGTTTTTTAATTTTTGGTATTTCTTTTCTCCTAAGTAAAACATCTACTTTCCTATCTATTTCTTGAACCCTACTATAAATCTTAGTTATTTTTCTATGCCTTCTAACACTAAAAATCCATCTAACAATTAAAAAAACAACATAACCAATAATAATAATTCCGGTTATTTTTAAAATTGTTACTAAACTTTCTATTCTAGAAACTAATTCAGGAGGGAAAAATTCTAAAATACTGGCATTAGTATTGTTTATAATCTGCCCATTTATTTCTAAAACATCATCTAACCCCATTTTATAATATATAACAAACCCCCTTTTTATTTCTTTTTATTTTAAATTCTAATATCTTACAAGTACTATTAAGCTCTGCTAATGAATTCATTTTTAATATAAAATATTCAATAACTTTTTAAAGCAAAATTAGTTTCTAATTTTGGCTGCTTAGCTCAGTGGTAGAGTGTCTGTCTCATGAGCAGAAGGTCCCGGGTTCAACTCCCGGAGCAGCCATCAACCTTTTTAAATAAAAAATAATTTAATAAACAATGAAAACAAAAATAATAATCTTTATAATAGCTCTTTTTGTTTTAACAGCAATAGGATATAAAATGACAGGAAATATAATCAAAGACCAACCAACAAAAGTTCTCTTACAAACAAATATGGGGGATATTGTTATTGAATTACGAGAAGATATGCCAATAACAGCAGGAAATTTTGAAAAACTTGTTAAACAGGGAGTTTATAATGAAGTTATTTTTCATAGAACAATTGAGGGATTTATGATTCAAGGAGGAGACCCAACAGGAACAGGAATGGGAGACCCAAACATTCCAAAAATCAAAGATGAATTTTCAGACAATAACCAAAACAACAGAGGAACAATTTCAATGGCAAATGCAGGTCCAAACACAGGTTCAAGTCAGTTTTTTATTAATTTAGTTAATAATAATTTTCTCGATACAAAACACCCTGTTTTTGGGAAAGTAATTGAAGGTATGGACATCGTCGACAAAATAGGAAAAACACAAACAGGCCCAGGAGACAGACCTATTAAAGAAGTTAAAATAATAAAAGCTAAGATTGTTTAAAGACTATTTTTTATTTTCTCTGAAATTTCTTTCATTTCTTCTTCAGAAGGCTTAGGATCTAAAGGAGTTATAGGCAACCCACCTAATCCATCGTCTTTTGTCCTTGGAAGTAGATGTATATGTGCATGTTCAACATCTATTCCAACAATTGCTTCCTGAATACAATCTGTATCAAATGCTTTCATTAGAATTTTTGCTAATTCCTTAATTTTTAACAAATATCTATTATAAATATCATCAGGAATATCCCATACCCACCTATAATGTTTTTTAGGAACAAGTATTAAATGGCCTTTTGCACAAGGATTAATATCTAAAAATGCAACAAATTCTTCATCCTCATAAATTTTATCTTCTTGTTTTATTCCATTCACAATCTTACAAAATATACAATCTTCCATTTTTAATTTCTCTCTTCTTTTAAATCATTTACAGAATCTCCTACCAAATCTATATCTCCTCCATAATCTATAGCAGGAATAATATATTTCTCGTTCATAGGTTTAAGAACTGGAATAGATTTACAATTTTGCTCAAAAATTGGGCCATAAGTCCTATGATAATAAATTTCCATATTCTAACTTATTTCCCTATATTTTTAAATATTATTATGATATAATTTATATAGGGCTTGTAGTATAGCGGTAATGCGTTATACTGAGTAGCGTAGAAACTTGAGTTCAATTCTTAAGCAAGTTCATATCTAATATAAGGCTCCCACAATTCAATCTCTCTTACACCATTTTTTGGAGAATCTGAAGCATGAATCACATTATTCAAATATCTTTTTTCTTGCCAAGCAATATCCATAGAATCATTACTAAACATTTGCCTAATAGTTCCTTTCTCAGCCTTTTGGGGGTCTGTATCTCCAGCAATAATTCTCATTCTCTTAACAATATTATCTCCCCAATACACTCTTGAAAAAATCCCTTCTTTTGATTTTAAAAAAGCTTGTATAGTTGGTTCATAGATAGGTACTTCACAAATATGTTGATAATGCGCCCTTATAATTAATTCTGGAACTGGATTAATCTGAATTATGTTTGTTTTTGTAAAATCTCCTCCTAAATCTTTATTTAATAAGTAATCTACACGATTAAATATTTTAAAACGTTCTTCAGAATTTTCAGGTTTTGTAAAAACCAAAGTTTTTTCAATTTCCATTACTCTTGCTCCACTCCATACCTTTTCCTTTTTTCAAAAAACCATCTAAAATAACTAATTCCTCATAAATCCCCTCAATCAAATCATAATCTCTAGCTTCATTAATATCAACCCACTTATATTCTGTTAAAGCCTTACATAATTTAATTTCTCCTTCTTCAGGTTCTGCAAATAAACTAATTATCAAACAAGGAATTTCATCAGGTCTAATATAAACTAAACTAGTAACATATCCTATATTTTTAATCTCTAAATCAACTTCTTCTTTAATTTCTCTTTTTAATAAATTTTCAAGAACATTATACCAGTGAGAACCAGTATCTTTTTGCTTTAATGCATAATCTAAAACTTCCAACTTCCCCCCAGGAACAGTCCACATTCCAGGGAAAGCTTTTTCCCAATCAGCTCTTTTTGTTATCAAATATTTCCTATCTTTAACAAGAATCCCTGTTACAACAACATAATGAGTCTTACTTTTATCATACATAAAAACAAGAATAACCTCTATTTTAAAAATAAATATGTAATAAAAAACATGCTTTGTTTTCTCTGATATTTTCCTATATCTTTATAAGAATACAGTTACTCAAAACAGTTCTTTAAGTTTATCATCTACCTATCTTCCTATGCTTATAAGATATTAGTTTTTCACTTCTTCCTTGTCTTAACCAACTTTCCTGCTTTTTCAAACTCAATTTCTCCATAAATCAACTTTTAGAAACAATCAAAATATTTAGGACTTAAGTCTATGCATACCTCCTTCCTATAAATAAAAAGATTTATAAAGTTCATTTATCTTGTTATACAATGGAAATTATAAATTATAAAAAGGATCCACTTTTATCTAGAAAAAAGATATTTATTTGTGGTATTGTAAATCTTTATGGGGCGCTTATAAGAAAAGAGGATATGCAAAAAAACAAAAAAGGAGAGGTACTTAAAAAATGCCCTTATGTCTTAGATAAAGATAATGAGATATATAATATATTAAAAAAATTAAAAAATAAAAATTTTTTAAAGGTAAGAAGTGTGTTAAGTAAATACTTACAAATTAAATCTGTAAGAAAAGATACTTTTTATGGGTGGTTAAAAAAAAATATGTATCCTTTACCATTGATTAGAGTAGCTTGTTTTTTAAACAAAGAAAACATTCTCAATGTCCTTAAAAATAAAATTATAACTAATTTTTGTAAGAGCTCTAAAATAAAACTTCCTTCCTTAACTAATGACCTTAATTCAGACTTCATAGCTTATTTTCTTGGGTTACATCTTGGAGATGGAACTTTAAATAAAGAAAGATGGAAAATTGCTGATGGAGATATGGAAGAAAAAAATTTAAGATATTCTTATGAATTCTTAAATAAAATAAAAAATAATCTTAAAAAAATATTTTCAATCAGTCATTCAAAAATATATAAAATTAAGAAAAAAAATGCATATGAACTTATAGTAGTTAACAAATGGTTTGGGAGATATCTAAATTTTGTTTATGGAATAGAACAAAAAGAGAAAGAAAATCCTTTAATTCCAAAAGTATTGAAAAACAAAAAAGAGCTAGTTTTAAGAGGATTATTTGATACAGATGGTTCTATTAAAAATTATAGAATTATTATAGGGAGCAAATATAAGAAAATTTACAGAGAGATAGAAGACATACTTAAAAAACATAAAATAGAATACAAAAAACGGATAAATAATACCCAAAGGGGAAACCCTTTCTATATATTAGAAATAAAAAAAGAATTTATTGTTAAATTCATAAAAACAATAGGATTTAGCCACCCTAGAAAAATAGAAGAAATAAAAAAATATTTATTGACAACCTCACATTCCAGAGATTTTAAGAGATACAAAAAAGAGTATAAACCAAAAGTTTCAGAGAAAAAATTTTTAGAATTATGCCAATATATAAGACCTATAAAAAATGCTGGAAAAGTTAGGTTTATCTCAGAATTCAATAAACTAAATCAAAAAGAGAGAGAAAGGGTAGTCAAAAACTTCAGAAAAAATTTTGAAATATCAAAATCTCCCAACTACAAAAATTATGTTTATTCTTACAGAATAGAAAGAATTTTAACAAATTATTGTATTTATAAAAGGAAAAGAAATAAGACAGAAGATAATCAAATTAAAGAGATTACAGAAAAACTTAAAGAAATCTGGGATTAAGGTTTAACCCTAGTATTTACTTTTCTCCCAAATTTAAATAAACTCTCACCACCAATAACCCTACTGATAATCTCTCCTAACTCTTTAATTTTGACTCTTACTTGCTTAGTACTATCTCTATCTCTAAGAGTTATTGTCTTATCTTTTAGACTTTGTTTATCTATAGTAATTGCTAAAGGAACCCCTACTTCATCAACACGAGCATATCTACGCCCGATTGCCCCACTAACATCATAAACAACATTCCAATCATTTTTTAACCCTTCATAAATTTCCTTAGCAATACTAACAAGCCCTTCATTATTCTTAATAATTGGAAAAACAGCTGCTTTTATTGGAGCAAGTTTTGAAGGAATCTTTAAAACAACATAATCTCTGACCTCATCATAATAATATGCTTTAGTTAAAACCGCAAGAAATACTCTTTCTATTCCAAAAGTTGGCTCAATAACCCGTGGAACAACTTTTTTACCTGCTTTTTCATCATAAATTGACATATCTTGTTTACTTTCTTTTTCATGTTGTGTTAAATCATATTGCCCACGATTTGCAATTGCTGCAACTTCTAAACTCCCAAAAGCATATTCATAATCAATATCAAAAGTTGCAGAAGAATAATGACTTAATTCCTCTTTTGTATGCTCTCTAATTTTAATCTCATTTAATCCAATAGAATTAAACCATAAAATTTGTTCAGCTAACCAATAAGCATGCCATTCTCCTAATCTTTTTTCTTTTAACATTTTTCCAATACTTGTTTCTCTTAATTCTTCTTTACCTTTCTTTTGAGTTTCTGCATCTAAAAGTTTTAATTTAACATCTTTATGTATGCCCATTAATAAATCACATTTTGTTTCTTCAGGATTAATAAAAAACTCAAGTTCTCCGATATGAAATTCCCTGCTTCTAAATAAAAAATCTCTTGGAGAAATTTCATTTCTAAAGCATCTTCCAATCTGAGCAATTCCAAAAGGCAATTGTTTTCTTGAACTTTGTTGCACTAATTTAAAATCCATAAACATTGATTGAGCAGTTTCTCCTCTTAAATAAGCAATATCAGAATCAACAGCACCTACTTTTGTCTCAAACATTAAATTAAATTTCCCCTGACTTTCATAATCTCCTCCACATTCACACTTAATTTTCCCAAGCTCATTTTCATCTAATTTACCTGTTTTTCCACATTTTTTACATTTAACAAAAACATCAGTAAAACTTTCAATATGTCCTGAAGCTTTCCATGTTCTTGGGTGGCTGATTACACTTGCCTCTATTCCAACCATATTTTCCCTTGTTTTAACAAAATAATCCCACCAATTTTGCTTAATATTATTAAATAATTCAACACCTAATCCCCCAAAATCCCAAAAACCAGAAAATCCTCCATAAATATCAGAACTTCTAAATACAAACCCTTTTTTCTTGCAAAAATTAGCTAATTCATCAATACTAAGGTCCTTTTTTATCTTATTTTTATTTATCTTATCTATATCTCTTCTTCCTCGAGAACTCTCATCTTCAGAACTCCCTATCCTTTGGGTCATAACCTTTTTGAAAGGTTTGTTTTTATAAGATATAGGTTTTTTGTTGTCTAAATTTTTTATTATCCCTTCAGCTTTTTTTTCAGCCTCTCTCTTATCTTTACCAAGATAAGCAATATTTTTACTTATAACCTTGCTTCCCTTTCTAATACTTTTCCTTAAATAATAATAATCTTTTCCTAAAATTGTTTTTTTAACTATGTACATTTTTTATCTATATCTTTTAATATTTTAAGTTTTAAAGATGAGTAACTTAATCCTCTTATCTTCATCTCTCCCTACGCTTATCAGATATTAATATTTTTTTAAGTTATTCTCTTTTGTTCTCTAAAAATTTCTCATCTATAGCTCAAAGTTTTACAAGATATTAGTTTTTATTTAATAATATAATTACCCACTACATTATACTTTATAAAACTTTTGTTAGGTACTACTAAAAATAATAGGAAAGTTTATATTCAAAAAAAGTTTCACTTTATTCATGAAAACAAAAGAAAGAAATCAATATGATGAATTTTTGCATAAAATTCAGCAACCTAAGATGAAAGAGCTTTGGGATAACAAAGAAGATGAAGATTTGGAAAAAGCATAAGAGGATATAAAATATTAATAATTATTAATTGACTCCATTTAATATCTTTTCTCATAACAAAACTAAATTCTCTTTTTCAAAACTCTAAATTTTATAAATTATCAACATTAAGAAATCAATTAAAATTCTCATAATTAAATTCCCTAAAAGCGCGGAGAGGGAACAAGAAAAAAGTTAAATTGCACTATTTGTAAATTTTGTCATGATGATCTAAATCATAAAACTTAATCTTATCATTTATTTTATCATACTTGAAAACCAAAACAAAACTTTTATCAATATGAACTCTTTTAAATTCATTCATCGGAAATTTTAAATTTTTGTAATGTTCAATGTTTAGGTTGTTGATAATCTCAGTAATCTTTTTCCAAACAATTTCATATCCCTTTTTATCTTTTTTAAAAAGCTTCTTAAGAATTTGATGAAGTTTTTCTTCTATTTCAAATTTATGCATTTTCAATACTTTTTTTTAATTCTTCTATAGAATTAAAACTAAGAAAGTTCCCTTGTTCTTCTATTTTTCTTAATTTTTTCACATATTCAGGTTTTAATTCAGGTTCTAAAATATCAGAGCCATATCCAGCGACAATCCTAGAAATTGCTTCACTTTTTGTTTTAAGTCCAAATCTTGCTTTTACAATATTTAAGATTTGATTAACTTCTTTAGATATTTCAATCATAGCCTGTACCATTTTATTTTCATATATTTAATGTATATATGGTATATATATCAAGTATGTAAACATTCCTATATTACAAAATAAGTGTATAACTAGAATTTTAAGCGCGGAGAGGGAATCGAACCCTCGTAACTCGCTCTGCAGGCGAGTGCAAAACCACTATGCGATCCGCGCATAAGCATAAGCATAAAGTTAAGAGAAAAAATTAGTTTTTAAATTTAGTTATTTTAAATATACCCTAATCCTCTCATTAAATCTTCCCAGCATCACCTTACATCTTTAATTTATACAATCAACCAAGACCCCATTTTCAAAACCCTTCCCATAGCAATAATACACAAATAATAAGTATTTTTAAGAGAAAACATAAGATTTATAAGGGAGAATACATATATAATAAGTAATGGGAAGGACTAACTTAGATATAGCTATAGCAAAGCTAAAACAAGAGATAAAAATATGTGAAGAATATAAAAATAGAATTCTAAAACATGTTCAAAAAATAAAAAATAAGTGTATTAACAAGGAAATAACCTACTACGAATATGAAATTCTTATTAATAAAAAGCTAGATAATAAAACAATACGTGAATGGATTGAGCATTATAATTCTTATATTAAAAAGTGTGAAAAAAAGATAATAAAGGAGGTAAGGAAATTTAAGGTAAAGAGAGTCCTTCCCATAATCCTCTTGTCCTTTATCCTTATCTCCTTATTAGTATTAGTTGTATTTTACACAACACCTGCTATTGTTGGATTTATCACACAAGAACAAATTCAAACCCACACTGAAACACTTAATCTAAAATTCACTGAATCACAAAATTATGAGTGGCAATTAGAAAATCCTGGGCAACTTGATTCTGTAGAAATTTCTGGTTTAATCGAGGGAGAAGGACAAGTTAAAGTTTATTTAGATAACCTCTTAATATTAGATAGTTCAAGCATTAAATCTAAAAAAGCAGGAATAACAGGAGAGACCATAATTGAAACAGAACAAGAAAGTTCAATAATTGAATTTATTTTAGGATTTTTTCAAAAAACTTTTTTAACAATAACAGGAAGAGTTGCAGAAGAAACTGGAGATTCAGGAGGAGACACTGGAGGAGAAAGCAGTTCAGAAAGCAGTAGTTCAGATAGTGGAGGAGACACTGGAGGAGAAAGCAGTTCAGAAAGCAGTAGTTCAGATAGTGGAGGAGAACCAAGCTCAGAATCATCATCAACAGAATCATCAGAACCATCAGACTCACAAGAATCACAACAATCATATTCAGAAGAATCAGAAAAAGAGGAGGCTTCTCAAAGTGAAACTAGTCCTTCCCAAGAAAAGCCTCCAGCTTCTGAAGAAACAGGAGAACTAACAGAAGAGGAACCAACTGAAGAAGAAATCTCAGAAGAACCAACAGAAGAACCTATAGAACAACCAACAGAAGAGGAAGAACCAGTAGAAGAAGAACCTGAAAAACCTGAAGAACCAGTAGAAAAAGAACCTAAAGAAAAGATAATCATCAAAGAATTCAAAGATTTATGTGAAGAAACATGTAATTTAAAAAATCTTAATCTAAACAAATCCTCTTATACTATAAAAATAGAAATATCTAATGCAAAATTAAATCTTAATAAAATAAAATATAAAATAATAACAAAAATCTCAGAAAAAGTACCAGAAAATATAACAGAAGAAGAAATTCCAAAACCAATAGAAAAACCATTAGAAAATATCACTGAACCAGAAATCAATATTACAGAACCAGAGATCAACATCACAATCCCAGAAATAAACATAACAGAACTAAACATCACTATAATAGAAAATATAACAGAAGCTAACGCAACACTAACAACTTTACAATATGACGCAGTAATAGGAAAACCAGTAAAATGGAAAAAACAAATTAAAATAAATGAAATAGTAGACAAATTAACAATTAATCTTCCAAAACAAGCCAAAAACATAACTGTAAAAAAAATTCTAGATAAAGACATTACACAAGAGATTAAAGAAAAAAAGATTGAAGAACAAGAGATTATAGAATCAACTATAACTAAAAATCAATCTAACCAAATCGCAAATATATCAAATAAATCATATTCAGAAGAAATAAATGAACAAGAAGGGGCTCTTTCAAACGAAACTAGTCCTTCCCAAGAAGAGCCTCTTCTAACTTCTGAACAAGAATTAGCAGAACAAAAAAATCAAACAGTCCCAGAACAACCTGTAGAACAACTAGAAAACACAACAGAAATTACTGAGAAAGATAAAAAAATAAAACAAAAAGCAAAAGCAAGCATAACTGGAATAGTGGTATTAGAAGATGAACAAGAAAAATCAATATTCCAAATTATATCAAATTTCTTTAAAAGATTATCAGCAGGAATAACAGGAAGAACAATAACAACACAAGAACAAGAAGAAGTAATACAAGTTATTATAGAAGATAATGCAACAGAATATGAAATTTCATATGAAACACCAGCACCTCAAGCATTTGAACAAGAAATCTCATCAAGAAAAAAACAAATAATAATTTCAGGACCAGATGATTTAAACTATACAAATATTTTAGCTTATACACAGCTTCCAAGGGAAGCTTCAGAACAGAGAGTTAAATTATACTGGTTAAAACAAGAAAACTATACTATAAAAGATAAGGAAACAAATGAAACAATAATAGAAATAAGAGAAGTAAGACAAGAAGTCAACATTAACAAGTTTGATTTAAACAACAACTCATTAATCGATTATATTGAATGGGTTGTGCCTCACTTATCTAATCAAACATATGAATTAATAATTGAAATAACAAAAGCAGAACATTTAGATGAAAACCACACTTTTGTTTCAGATATTTATGAACAAGTTAAAGCAAAAGATAATAATTGGAGTGAACAAATCCCAAATAAACATTATGTTAGAGTAACTTTTGAACAAAATTTAACTTCTAATAAAGATATAACTATTTATCCAAGAATTACACAAGGAAACCCAAAAATAGAAGTTTATGAAGTTAATAAAACAGAATTAATTGCAGAATTCACCTTAATCAACAGCAACCAATACAATAAAATCTTTTTAACAAACCTAACATCAGAATCACAAAATGTTTTTGATTTAAAAATTATTAACGGAGCAATTGAACTTGACCATATAATTGACCCAATAACAAATGGTACTTATTCAGGTGTAGCTGGACAACTAGCAACTGAAACGAGTTGGATGCATAATATAGCATGTGGTAGTGATATAGTTTTATTAGTTGGTCTTGCTGTAGATAGTGAAGCAGGACCAGTTGCAAATACAGTTACTTATAATGAAGTTCCTTTATCTAGATTAGCAACTGTATCAGCACAAACAGATTATCTTGCTATGGATATGTGGAATTTAAGCGACCCAGATTGTGGTGGTGATTATAATGTTTCAATTGATTATAGACTAAGTACATCAGAAGAAGTAGTAGGAATTTCAGTTGTTTATTATGGTGTTGATTATATTGATAATAGTACTATAAAAACATTTATTAGTGATGAAGCATCCTACACTGTACTAAATATCACAACAACTTCAGCAGATGAAATCGTTGTTGACATGGTTGCTATAGATGTAGTTGATATTATTTCTATCTCTGGTGGGGAAAATCAAGTAAGAATAGGAAGTTATTCTGAAGGTGCTGTTTTAATTGCCTCTTCTTATGCTTTTTCTTCTGATGGAGAGACTTCAATAGGATGGAACTGGGATGGAGATGAAGTTACACATATTGCAGTTGCTTTGATACCAATAAGGAACGTTCTGTTAATAAGTCCTGAAGATAAAAGTGATATCTCTCCTTCACTAACCTGGTTTGCTTCTAATTATACTTATAATGAAAATGGATGGAAAAACACAACTCTTTATATCTGGGATTCAACAGGAGGCATAGTTAACAATACAGAAAATAGAACAATAACAGACACAACAAATAACACAAATATATCTGTAACTTTACTACAACAGGGTACTTATTATTGGAATTCTTATGCTTGTGACCAAGCACATAATTGTTATTGGAGTAATACAAACTATACTTTTACTATACGTTACTTAATGGAAAATTCTGCATGGCAGGGGAATTTAACAGCAGTATATGCAGGTTCTACTGCCTGGGGAGATGTTGATGGTGATGGAGATTTGGATTTGGCATTGACTGGGTGGGATGGTTTAAATGAATTTGCTAAAATATACATTAATAATGGAACTTCTTTAGTGGAAAGTCCTATATGGCAGGAGAATTTGAAAGAAGTACATATAAGTTCTATTGCTTGGGGTGATATTGACAATGATGGTGATTTGGATTTGGCATTGACTGGAAGGGTTGGCGAAATCACTTATTATGCTAAAATATATATTAATACTGGAACTTCTTTAATAGAAAGTTCTACATGGCAAAGTAATTTAACAGCAGTAGGTGCGGGTTCTTTTGTTTGGAGTGATATTGATAATGATGGTGATTTGGATTTAGCATTGACTGGATGGAATTATCCCGGTGCCACTGTTATAGCTAAAATATATATTAATAATGGAACTTCTTTAGTGGAAAATTCTACATGGCAAGGGAATTTAACAGGAGTATATACATCTTTTATTGCTTGGGGAGATGTTGATAATGATGGTGATTTGGATTTAGCATTGACTGGAAAGGATAGCTCAGATAATAAAATTTCTAAAATATACATTAATAATGGAACTTCTTTAGTGGAAAATTCTACATGGCAAGGAAATTTAGTAGGAGTAAGAGCAGGTTCTGTTGCTTGGGGTGATGTTGATAATGATGGTGATTTAGATTTAGCATTGACTGGAGATAATGATGATACAGATTATTATGCTAAAATATATATTAATAACGGAATTTCTTTAATAGAAAGTCCTACATGGCAAAGTAATTTAACAGGAGTAAGTTATGGTTCTATTGCCTGGGGTGATATTGATAATGATGGGAATTTAGATTTGACATTGACTGGATGGAATAGTACAAGTAAATTTGCTAAAATATACATTAATAATGGAACTTCTTTAGTGGAAGATTTTATATGGCAGGGAAATTTAACAGGAGTATCTGATGGTTCTATTGCTTGGGGTGATGTTGATGGTGATGGTGATTTGGATTTAGTATTGACTGGGTGGGATGAGGACTCAAATAACTTTAGTAAAATATACATAAATAGCATAACTAAGTCAAATACTGCTCCAACTCCTCCTTCAACTGATTTTAGCAGTTCTTATTCTGATGGAAAACTGAATTTAAGTTGGGGTAATGGAAGTGATGCTGAAACTACATCAGATGGTTTATATTATAATCTAAGAGTTGGCACAAGTAGTGGAGGAAATGATACTGTAACAGGAAAGTATGGTGGTAGTGCACATCCTACTGCACAATATCTTGGAAATATGATGCAGAGAAGGAATATTTCATTAGCTGTTTCTAACCAAACTTATTATTGGAGTGTACAAACTATTGATACAAGTTTAGATACAAGTGATTGGAGTGATGAACAGATTTTTGTAGGATTTCCGACAGTTGATTTAATAAGTCCTGAAGATGAAACTTCTATTTCACCTTCAACAATCTGGTTTGTTTCTGATTATAATCCTAATGCCAATGAATGGAAAAACACAACTCTTTATATTTGGGATTCAACAGGAAGCATAGTTAATAACACAGAAAACAGGACAATAACAGGTACAACAAACAGCACAAATATCCCTGTAACTTTATCATATGGTGCTTACTATTGGAATTCTTATGCTTGCGACCAAGCAAACAATTGTATTTGGGGTGATGCAAATTATACTTTTACTATACCTTATTTAATGGAAAATTCTACATGGCAGCAGAATTTAACAGCAGGAGTTGAACCCTTTATTGCTTGGGGAGATGTTGATGGTGATGGTGATTTAGATTTGGCTGCAGGTAATGCTAAAATCTACATTAATAATGGAACTTCTTTAGTAGAAAATCCTACATGGCAACAGAATTTAACAGGATCAGCGGATGGTTCTATTGCATGGGGTGATGTTGATAATGATGGTGACTTGGATTTGGCATTAACTGGAAATTCTGGAACTAAAATATATATTAATAATGGAACTTCTTTAGTGGAAAATTCTACATGGCAGGGGAATTTAACAGGAGTACGTGACAGTTCTATTGCCTGGGCAGATGTTGATAATGATGGAGATTTGGATTTGGCATTGACTGGATGGTTTACTGCAGGTCCTCCTGCTTGGATAGCTGAAATATATATTAATAATGGAACCTCTTTAGTGGTAAATTCCACATGGCAGCAGAATTTATCAGGAATATATCAGGGTTCTATTGCATGGGGTGATGTTGATGGTGATGGTGATTTGGATTTGGCATTTACTGGATATGCTTGGTATGAAGCTGATTGGGTGGCTAGAATATACATTAATAATGGAACTTCTTTAGTAGAAAATCCTACATGGCAGCAGAATTTAACAGAAGTGGATCTATCATCTATTGCTTGGGGTGATGTTGATAATGATGGTGATTTAGATTTGGCCTTGACTGGAAGTTCTTCTGTTGCCAAAATATATATTAATAATGGAACTTCTTTAGTAGAAAATTCTTCATGGCAAGATGATTTAACAGGAGTAAGGAAGAGTTCTATTGCTTGGGGTGATGTTGATAATGATGGTGATTTAGATTTGGCATTGACTGGGATGGATGTTGACTCAAATAGAATTGCTAAAATATATATTAATAATGGAACTTCTTTAATGGAAAATTCTACATGGCACGGGAATTTAACAGGAGTAGATTATAGTTCTATTGCATGGGCAGATGTTGATGGTGATGGTGATTTAGATTTGGCATTGACTGGAGATCCTGGCGGAGATGACATTTTTAAAATATACATAAATGACATAACTAATCCAAATACTGCTCCAACTCCTCCTACTGGCTTTAGCAGTTCTTATGCTAATGGAAAGCTGAATTTAAGTTGGGGAAATGGAAGTGATGCTAAAACTCCAAACAATGCTTTATATTATAATTTAAGGGTTGGCACCACAAGTGGTGGAAATGATACTGTAACAGGAAAATATGGTGGTTCTGGAAAACCAACTGCACAATATTTTGGAAATATGATGCAGAGAAAGAATATTTCATTAGCTGTTTCTGACCAAACTTATTACTGGAGTGTGCAAACTATTGATACAAGTTTAAATGCAAGTAGTTGGAGTAGTGAACAGACTTATTATCCTGAAGCTGCTATTAATTTAATAAGTCCTGCAGATTTATCTGCTAGTTCACCTTCAACAATCTGGTTTTCTTCTGATTATACTAGTAATAACAATGGATGGAAAAATACAACTCTTTATATTTGGGATTCAGTGGGGAACATAGTTAATAATACAGAAAACAGGATAATAACAGGTACAACAAATAGCACAAATATCTCTGTGACTTTATCACAATATGGTACTTACTATTGGAACTTTTATGCTTGTGACCAAGTAAATAATTGTTATTTGAATTCTACAAATTATACTCTTTATATATCTTATTTAATAGAAAATCCTACATGGCAGGAGAATTTAACAGAAGTAGATGGAAGTTCTATTGCATGGGGTGATGTTGATAATGATGGAGATTTAGATTTAGCATTGACTGGAGAGGATAGTGACTCAAATAAAATTGCTAAAATATACATTAATAATGGAACTTCTTTAATAGAAAATTCTACATGGCAAGAAAATTTAACAGGAACGACAACAGGTTCTATTGCCTGGGCAGATGTTGATAATGATGGTGATTTGGATTTAGCATTGACTGGAACTAATGGTACAAATTCTCAAGCTAAAATATATATTAATACTGGGACTTCTTTAGTGAAAAATTCTACATGGCAGGGAGATTTACCAGAAGGAATAGAAACTTCTATTGCATGGGGTGATGTTAACAATGATGGTGATTTGGATTTGGCATTGACTAGAGGCTTTTTTCCTAGTTTTGCCAAAATATACATTAATAATGAAACTTCCTTAATGGAAAATCCTACATGGCAACAGAATTTAACAGGAATATGGAGGGGTTCTATTGCATGGGGTGATGTTGATAATGATGGAGATTTAGATTTAGCATTGACTGGAGATGATACTGGAGCCACTATTTATGCTAAAATATACATTAATAATGGAACTTCTTTAGTGGAAAGTTCTACATGGCAACAAAATTTAACAGAAGTACGGACGTCTTCTATTGCATGGGGTGATGTTGATAATGATGGTGATTTAGATTTGGCATTGACTGGAGATACTGGTTCAGGTTATATTGCTAAAATATACATTAATAATGGAACTTCTTTAGTGGAGAATTCTACATGGCAGGGAAATTTAACAGGAGTATATTATAGTTCTATTGCCTGGGGTGATGTTAATAATGATGGTGATTTGGATTTGGTATTAACTGGAACTAGTATCTCAGGGAACATTGCTAAAATATATATTAATAATGGAACTTCTTTAATAGAAAATTCTACATGGTACGAGAATTTAATAGGAGTATCTTTTAGTTCTATTGCCTGGGCTGATGTTGATGGTGATGGAGATTTGGATTTGGCATTGACTGGATATAATGGTTCAAATAAAATTGCTAAAATATATATAAATAGTATGACTAATCCAAATAATGCTCCAACTCCTCCTTCTACTAATTTCAGTAGTTCTTACTCTAGTGGAAATCTAAATTTGAGTTGGGGGAATGGCTCTGATGTAGAAACTCCAAACAATGCTTTATATTATAATCTAAGGGTTGGAACAAGTAGTGGCGGAAATGACACTGTAACAGGAAAATATGGTGGTTCTGCAATCCCAACTGCACAATACCTTGGAAATATGATGCAGAGAAAAAATATTTCATTAACTGTTTCTGACCAAACTTATTACTGGAGTGTGCAAACTATTGATACTAGCTTAAAGGCAGGTAGTTGGAGTGCTGAGCAGCTTTCAATAGGCCCCCCAACTATTAGTTTAATAAGTCCTAATTTAATTGCCCTCCCTCCTTCAACAATCTGGTTTGTTTCTGATTATAATCCTAATGCCAATGAATGGAAAAACACAACTCTTTATATCTGGGATTCAACAGGAAGCATAATTAATAACACAGAAAACAGGACAATAACAGGCACAACAAACAGCACAAATATCTCTGTAACTTTATCATATGGTGCCTATCATTGGAATTATTATGCTTGTGACCAAGCAGATAATTGTATTTGGAGTGCTGCAAATTATTCCCTTACTATACCTTATTTAATGGAAAATTCTACATGGCAGGGAAATTTAACAGCAATATATTCAGGTTCTATTGCCTGGGGCGATGTTGATAATGATGGTGATTTGGATTTAGCATTAATTGGATCTAGTGACTCAGGTAGAACTGCTAAAATATATATTAATAATGGGACCTCTTTAGTGGAAAATTCTACATGGCAGGAGAATTTAACAGGAGTATCTGGGCCATCTATTGCTTGGGGTGATGTTGATGGTGATGGTGATTTAGATTTAGCATTGACTGGAGATGATGCTAGCGTAGATAAAGTTGCTAAAATATACATTAATAATGGGACTTCTTTAGTGGAAAATTCTACATGGCAGGAGAATTTAACAGGAGTATTTGAGTCCTCTATTGCTTGGGGTGATGTTGATGGTGATGGTGATTTAGATTTAGCATTGACTGGATTTGATTCTTTTAATTTTCAGGCTAAAATATACATTAATAATGGAACTTCTTTAGTGGAAAATTCTACATGGCAGGAGAATTTAACAGGAGTATATAAGTCCTCTATTGCCTGGGGTGATGTTGATGGTGATGGTGATTTAGATTTGGCATTGACTGGACTGGATGTTTTTGGTGGTCTTACTGTGACTAAAATATACATTAATAATGGAACTTCTTTAGTGGAAAATTCTACATGGCAGGATAATTTAACAATAGTATTTGATTCCTCTATTGCATGGGGTGATGTTGATAATGATGGTGATTTGGATTTGGCATTGACTGGATTTAATGATTCAAATGATGCATTTGCTAAAATATACATTAATAATGGAACTTCTTTAGTGGAAAATTCTACATGGCAGGATAATTTAACAATAGTACATGAAGGTTCAAACACGTATATAGGTTCTATTGCCTGGGGGGATGTTGATAATGATGGTGATTTGGATTTGGCATTGACTGGATATGATGGTTTAACTAGTTATGTTAAACTATATATTAACAATGGGACTTCTTTAGTGGAAAATTATACATGGCAGGGGAATTTAACAGCAGTACGGTCGTCCTCTATTGCCTGGGCAGATATTGATGGTGATGGTGATTTGGATTTGGCATTGACTGGATTTAGTGACTCAGGTAGAACTGCTAAAATATACATAAATGACATAACTAATCCGAATACTGCTCCAACTCCTCCTACTGGCTTTAGCAGTTCTTATGCTAATGGAAAGTTGAATTTAAGTTGGGGGAATGGAAGCGATGCTGAAACTCTATCAGATGGTTTATATTATAATTTAAGGGTTGGTACAAGTAGTGAAGAAAATGATATTGTAACAGGAATATATGGTGGTTCTGGAAAACCAACAGCACAATATTTTGGAAATATGATGCAGAGAAGGAATATTTCATTAACTGTTTCTGACCAAACTTATTACTGGAGTGTGCAAACTATTGATACAAGTTTAAATGCAAGTAGTTGGAGTGCTGAGCAGACTTATTCTTCAGGAGACTCAACTAACCCAGAAATGACAATTACAAATCCTGCAAATAATTCTAATTTATCTTTAGATACATTTGATTTAAATTATACTTTTGTAGAAGCTAATCCTGATAAGTGTTGGTATAGTAATGATTCAGGTGTGGCAAATTCTTCATATGT
>SDBT01002128.1_pt1 | contig 35368 bp, 57 predicted proteins | sample 2277101 | NCBI WGS metagenome assembly SDBT01 (sample SAMN10404973, study PRJNA504765) | marine sediment metagenome | isolation source: marine sediment core GS10_PC15, 103 cmbsf | place: Arctic Ocean: Southern Knipovich Ridge | collected 2010 | reverse complement strand
GGGGCACCCTTGGAAATAACCTATGACCAAGCCGGGACGGCATTTGTAAAACTTAAAGTGGGACAAGTTCAATTTTCTCCTGATGCTGCATTTATTATTAGTCTTGGTAATGTGTTTCATGATACAGCATTTTTTCGAAATTTAGCCTCTGATTTTGTTTTGAAAACATTGAATGATATCTTTTTCGAATATTCAGCGCAAGTTTTCGTATTGCCGGGCAATTGGTTTGATGTCACAATATCGCTTTCTGGGCCATTAGTTGTCAGCGGTGGGATTGACCAAGCAGAGGAAAGAGGCCCTACGTTTTTTTTACAAAACGGGACAATTGGAGTCAATAATTTTGCTGGAATTCAATGCGCCAATTTGATTGCAAGAAATGTTAGTATAGAGATTGATAAACAATTATCAGCCCCTCCTCATCCAGCAGCACAAACAAGGCCATTTACTCCTGATGGTCAATATAAAAATTCAGACATTTCTTATATCGGCAGAGACGAACTTTCAAGTACGTTTGTGAATAGGGCCAGAACTACAAATAGTCTAGTCGGCAACGAGCTAGATTGTAACTTTAATTTACTTTTTAATTTTAATTCGATTCGGTTTTCCAATATGAATCGATCACTTCTTGTTATTGTCGATCTGTGGGAGATCCGAGGGACTGGATTGCCAGGCCCAGAGCAAGACGATAGAACAATATTACAGTCAACTTTCTTTTCGATATTAACCCCTGATTTAGTTGGACTTGGAGAGGCCAATGGTTGTATTTTCCACACTGTCGCAACGGGTGTTAGTACAAATGATTTTCTGATTTCTAGTGTTCATTTTCAAAGCTTCCTTGATAATCTTGGAATTAATAATTTAGAAGCAGACCCCTTGTTTATATCACTAATTAACCCTACCGATTTTAGATTGCGCTCTGTTTCGGGTGGGTTTGGAATTGATTCGCCAGCACTTCTTTATGTGCCAGATGTTACTAATTTTACAAATGCCGGGGCGTTTGATGATCTGGGGGCAACCGTCGAGCGACTAGAAACTATCGTTGTCGATAGGCCCTCAGGAGTTCCAATTCAAATAAAAGGAGAGTCGTTTCAATTAAACGATTTGCCCGATGTTGTCGAAGCACAAGAGAAGGCAGTATCTGCAATATTTAATTTGAATTGGACAAAAGAGCGACTACGGCACGATGAAAGATTAAAGATTTTACAGATAATGTTATTTTCTCCTTTGGTGAGGGTTTATTTCAATCCATCATCTAGGCCAGTGGATTTTCTTGAAGGCGTTATTATGAAACAGAGCCCGATTGAACTTGGTAACGAGCAGGCAAATGTAGACAATGCGCCGAACCCTACAAGTCTCAAATTCAAAACTAGAATAACGCAACAAAAAATTGAGCAGTTAGGCGGTTGGCTTGTTTAATGGCATTCACTGTCATCATACAATCAGGTCTAAAACAGACAGACATTTCTGATCTGGTCGACATCAAAAAAGACTTTCTAACAAAAGAACTTTCGTTGCAAAACTCAAAAGAGTTAGTCCCGGCCAATCTAACTTTTAAAGCATCTCGAAGGTTATCGTTAATCACTGGCGAGTTTGTCGAATCGATTAATGATCTTTTCATTGAAATTACGGATGAGCTAGACCGGTCTGTATGGGCTGGGTTTATTGATGATATCAAAGAAGATAAAAAAGGTACACTGACAGTAAAAAGTGCAAACTTCGCAGGTAGGCTATCAAACCTTGATCTAAAGACAACGCTGGTTTTTGATGGGGCGACAAATCATGCACCTACTGATGTAATAAAAGATATCTGGGATGAAACAGGATTGAACGTCCCTTCAAAGTTTTTCGATCGGGCTAGCTTTGATAATGTGAAGGCTTTGACAGGCGAAACCTTACAACCTCTTTTTGAAGAAGGCACAAAGGCGTTAGATGCAATTCAAGAGATGATGATGTGCGGCGGCTTTATGATCTTTACGCACAAAAATGTTTTACGCGCAAAAGTCATTCAAATAGACACGCCGCAAATCGTCATTGAGACAAAAGAAATCATAGGCTTTCCAGAATTCTCTTTTAATATTGATGAGATGAAAACAAGCATTAAAGGATTTTCAGAGGGGTCAGTGGCAGAAGAACAGACCCTTACAGCAATTGATATTTTTGCTCTCGGATTCAGACCGTTTATTTTAAAACAGACCGTTACAAATACGGCAATGTTTGACTCTATCGCTGCCAGGATTTTCAACCTCTTTGGCGCGTCTCAGAATCAAATAGTATTGCATGTAGGTGTTGATCTAGATTGGATCGATCCAGGGCATAAGGCAAAATATTATGATGTCCAGCTATATGATTTTATAACGATTCATACTCCGGCGCTTAAAATTGATGGCTTGGTTATAGATAAGCAAACCAAGGGCAGTATTGCTACGCTCAATATTCGTGGTGTTCGATGGGTACTGATTCCAGAGAATAATGTTGATTTCAGATTCGAATCAGATGCTTTAGTTTTTGAGCCTGATGCAAATATACAATATGAGGTTTTGATTGGTTCGAGATGGCAAGTTTTCAATATCAAGCAAACTCCATTCTTTGACATTGGGGGGTTCCCCAATCCTGTGCATGTTCGGTTTCGAACCTTCAAAAACAATTGCTTTTCAGAATATGTAAATTTAAAGTTGATTGTCGGATCTGTTTTTATTATTGGAATTAAAGAATTTGAAATTACTGATATTGACAATTTGCTGCTTGAAAGCGGAGACAACTTACTTTATGAATGGGGTGGATTCGTACAAATAAATGGCTGATCAAAAAATATCACAACTAGGATTGCAGGCGCGAGATCCAAATGATTTCTTTGTCCTCTCTCGTAATGGTAAATTGTTTAAAATCAAACGATCCAATATTGTGTTAGGCGGTGGCGCTGGTGCTGGTATACAATTTCGGTTCCATACTACTGTACAAACTGATACTACAAAAGGAGACTTTGCCGTTATTTCAATTGATCCTTTCCAAATAAATATATTCTTTCCTGTTGATATGAATAGTATACTGGAGGTTTTATTGGTCTACATCGCAGACTCTAACACATCCAATCCGTCATATGATATAAATGTTTCATTTTTTAGCGAGGGTGAAACAGTCATAACAGACCAGACAACAAATTTTACACCACCAGCCCAAAGCAATAATACTATGCTGAATCTTGATATTACAAGCGCATTCTCTGGCGTTGCTGGGGGAGATGTTGTAGGGGTTGAGATTGATGACATTGTCGGTTCAAGCTTATTAATCGGTATTCAGGTAAAATATGACTGATAAGAAAATAACAGAATTAACAGAGATCACAACCTTATTAGAGACTGATTTCTTCTTGCTCCAGCGAGATGATTCCAATATAAAAGTAAGGGCTGACAATTTCGTTGCGGCTACGGCAGAGGTGCCCGAGAAGTCGATTTTCTATAATAACGGCGTCAACCAGACGAATGTTCATGCGGGGAAATTTACTTCAAACACAGGAGGATCATCATCTAGAGTATTTATGTCATTTTTTATTCCTTTTGATTTTACTTCTCTGGTATCTCTCAATTTGATCTGGATACCAAACTGGTCAACGCCAGATGGTCTCTATTCCCTTGGTAGTGATTACTCACTTGATGGGGAAGCTTTTAATATAAACAGTCAAGTCGGTTTTTTCGACCTCGTTTTAACGAGTGGCCAGATAAAGGCTACTGACTTAGCGCCCGTTTTCAGCAATATTGAGGCTGGCCATAGTTGTGGTATGATGTTTGACGTTTCAGGCTTTGGCAGCGTTCCAACACCTACGGGTAGCTCTAATTATTTAGGGGTTGAATTAATTTACAGATGAATGATAGCAAAAAAATTATTGAGCTGCCGGAGGATGTCAAATCGCTTACAACTGATAATCTCGTCTTTACTGATACTAGTGGAAATTTTCAGGCGCCAAGGTCTGAGTTTTCAGTGGGGGCTGCTGCCTTCAGATCGTTCTTTACCGCAATGGGAGATACTAATGACCCAAATAATTTCAGGACAGCATTCTTTATCTTCTTAGCTACGTTTTATAGAAGGCGGGCAACATTTTCTTTCCCTGCTGAGGCAACTTCTTTGTCTGAAGCTGCGATTATTATACGGACAAGTCTCAATACAACAGTGAATGTTGGCCTATTGTCTGAGTATGGCGCACCTGGAGAATCTGAGAGCAATCATTCAGAGAGCAACACTTTAATCAATGAGCCCTTTGTTACCGGTGAGCTGAAATTTATTGACATCTCGAGTGTATTTACTAATATAAGTGCTGGCGATAATTGTGGTATTCAGGTTGACCTTTTGGTTTCTGATGGCGGGGTGTCGCAAAACCTAGCATTCGGGGTTTTCATAAAATATGGAATATAACTACACACGAGAAATTATTGACGGAGCATACAATATTAACAATCTTAACAGGACAGACGAAAATGGTCAAATTTATTTATATAGTGAGATTACAGCCGCCTTTCCTAGCTGGGACTTTTCAACCAAATCCGTGGCTGGATCACTTGTTATTAGCAGTCAGTCAACAGTGCCAGATCAAACGCAATTGGATACTATTATTTCAGATCACAAGAATAATTTATAGGAGAGTAAGATGAGTAAAGTTTATGCAGAAGGCAATCAAAGAAATTTAATACAGGATATCTATGAGGGCGAACTCGATGGGCATGATATCTTCTCACAGGTCGCCAAGGTCGATATCTTAACCGCGCTCCAAGATGTCGGGTCCGATGGGGGAATAAGGGCCTACGGTGCGACAGCTACGCTATCCATTGTATCAACAAGCGCCAACGACGCGAATGCAGGAACCGGAGTTCAATCGGTTCGAGTGGTCGGCTTGGTCGATAACGCAGGAACACTAGAGCAAAGCTTTGAAGATATTATTCTAAATGGCTTAACGCCGGTTGTCTCAACGAAAACCTTCTCAAGGATTTTCCAATTGTTCGCATTGAAGGCGGGGGCAACGGGCGCCGCTGTGGGTGACATCGTAATAACCTTGTCAGCCAATCAGTCAGGAAAGATTCAAGCGGGGCAAACAACGGCTTTCAGTAGTCACTACACGACACCCGACGACGTTGTTGCTTATCTCACAAAATTAGAAATTACAACGGGCTTTGAATGTAACTCACAAATTGAGATGCTGACTAGAGATAACCAGACAGCAGACGCTGCGTTTGTGGTTGCAGGTTCATGGGCAGTCAATGACGATTCTCAAAATTCAAAAGATTTTTTTATTCGAATTCCCAATAAAACGGACATTGTCTTTCGCGCCGTTAATAATACGGCACCAGCGGGGCAAGCGGCAATTTCGATAAACTATGATTTAATAATCGTTAGCTACGCTGAATCAATAGCAATTCAAACACCACCACCGGGTCAAGGCTTCGGATTAGGTGGGTTTGGTATCACACCCTTTGGATTATAGGAGTAATTAAGATGGCAACACCAAATTTCGGACTCTCGCAGCCAACGGTCGGTCAATCCCCTTGGACTGATGATTTTAATGATAACATGGGAACTATCGATTCCCAAATGAAAGCGAACGCAGACAGCGCGGCCCCTGGTGCTGGGAAAGACACAACAGCAATCCACAATAACGTCGCTGGAGAAATTGCGGCAATATCAGCCAAAGCCACAGCTATTGGTGCCGATAAGTTATTGATTGAAGATAGCGCAGACACGAACAACAAAAAGAGCGTTGCAATCAGCGCTATTGTCAAGGCGATATTCCCGACGCCAACAGCAGTTAGTACAATGCTAAGAGCTGATGGAGTAGGTGGAAATTATGTAGAAGATACGAATATAAGGTCATTTGGGAATGGTGTTTTTGAAGTTGGCAAAACAGGTACACCGGGGAAAATTAACGTTTTTGATAATGCCGGTGTTGTCAGTTTTCTACTCGATACCAGCGCTCCAACCCGTTTGGTTATTAAGGGCTCAACCGTTGATAACACCTCTTCTGGTCTTAATGTCACAGACAGCGCAGACAATTCTTTATTATTTGTTAGAAGTGACGGCAGAGTCGGGATCAGCGTTGACGCCCCCGAAAGATCTTTGCATGTCGCGGGTAATGGCATACTGTTAAATAATAATGTTCCGCTTTCTGGTAAACAATCGGGCGGCGGAGTTTCGCCTTTAGCAAAGGTTAGTCCTTTTAATGAAGGGGTCTTTGGATTAAATGGGGAGGTCGTTACTGGTGGTGCAACTGTTTTTTTCAAAGTTAGTAGTCAAGTAATTTTCGATGTCAGCTCCGTTACTAGAGCTAATGTAAGTGATCAAGGTTTGTCTATTGGCAATGGCGCTACTAAATCAACTTCTCAACTTTCAATCAAGGGAACGACTACCGATAATACTGCTTCTGGTCTAAATGTAACTGATAGCGCTGATGCTTCTTTATTGTTTGTTCGAAATGATGGAAATGTAGGAATTGGGACCGTCTTGCCCGAAAGGACGTTGCATGTCGCGGGTGATGGCATATTGTTAAATAATAATGTATCACTTTCTGGTAAACAAGCAGGTGGCGGAATTTCACAGTTAGTAAAGCTTAATTCCGGTGGTGAGGGTGTATTTGGGACAAATGAAGAAATCAAAACCGCGGGCGGGGTTACGACATTTCGAGCTATTGGAGCCGGGGCTTTACTTTACAATGTCAATTCAGTTACTAGAGTTAATATAAGTACTAGTGGCATGGCCATTGGTAATGGCGTTACTTTCTCAACTTCTCAACTTCTAGTCAGAGGTGCGACTAACGATAACACGGCGTCTGCTCTAAATGTAATAGACTTGGGTTCGAACAGTCTTTTATTTGTAAGAAACGATGGCAAGATTGGCATTAATACAACTACCCCAGCTACCCTTTTCGACATAAAAGCAGCAGCAGCCGGAGCTGATACAGTGAGGGTCTCTAACACAATTGGAAATAGGGTGGTAACTTTCGGAACTATATCAAATGATCACGGTGGACTGCGTATTTTTCAAAGTGATGGGACTACTGAAGACATAAGAATGACCGCCGATGGGGGGGCTAGCTGGGTATTAAGTCGACTTGGCATTGGTACTGATACTCCGGCAACCAGCGCCTTATTAGATTTGACTTCGACAACAGGGTCTTTATTGGTTAGCAGAATGACCACAACACAAAGAGACGCCTTGACGGCGGTTAATGGCATGGTTCTTTACAATACAACCACTGGCGCTTTTAACTTTAGAGAGGGCGGCGCATGGGTAACAAAATAAATATTCAAGGAAAAAATCATGAAAAAAAATTCAACAGTTGCGGATACAGTGGGAAAAAATGGAGAAACTCCACAACAAAAAGAAATACCGCTTGATACTGAAGTGACTCTCAAATTAACGGTGGCTGAAATCAATGCTGTTTTGCAGATGTTAGCAAAACAACCTTTCGAGGAAGTCGCTCATTTGATTGCAAAAATACAAAATCAAGCTAATGAGCAAGTTTTAAATAATTAAAAGAAAAGGAGAGAAGCATGGCTTTACAAAAGGATTATGACATAAAAGGAATAATGGCAACAGGAGCTTATCATAAAATTAAACAATTAATTATAGGCGAAAATAACGCGATAATAATTGTCGGGATTTACAAGGATGCAGCAAACGCCGCCGATGTAATTAATGAGATCGATGAGCGAAGATATCTTATTGAGGACATCGAGGGCGGTGATCAGAACTATTCAGATTATTTGACAGCAGTTCACGCGACAGATAACGCAATGAAAAGGGCTGAGACCTATTTGGTTGACAAAGAGGCTGATTATACTAGCGCCACGATTGTTTAAATCGGGTAATTGATTAGAAGGGGGTTGAAGGCCCAAAATTAATAATGAATTTTTCAGTTTCAATAGGGGATATTGCGGTGATTGTCGCTGGTATTGTTTTTATTATTCGTCTTGAAAGTCATATAAAAATTTTACAGATTAAGTTGACTTCGCTTGAAAAAACTGTAAATAAATTACACTTTGATCATATTACTCCTATCAGTGTAAAAATTGGAGAGCATAGAGAACAGCTTGAAGACCATGAAATACGAATAAATAAACTTGAGGTTGTCGCGATCGGGAAAACTCATATAGAAGATCCTATGTTAAACTTGCCCACAGAAGATAAAAGGCGTAAAAAGAAGTGACAGAAAAAATAAGCAACTTCCTTAGTCATTGGGCTGTAATAATTCCCCTTTGTATAGGCGCAATGGGCTCAACGTCGGCAATGTTTTGGGGGTTTAACGAGGCGAAACTTGAACGTGAACGCGAAAAAGAAAAATATATTAGCATGCAAAAACAATGCTCTGCCAATACTGAAAGTATAGGTAAATTAGTTTTAAGACTGATTAAAGGCGAAGAAAAAAGCGGATACCTAGAACAGTTAATATATTACAATAGGCACAAAAAATGGGGCCAAGATGACAATAATTAAATCAATATTCGAATACTTCAGGCTTTACGTTTATAAGCTTGTTGGCAGGGTTCCACGCTATGAAGAGATAGCGCCAGACAAGAGACGCAAAGACAGCCCTGATCAGAGGGTGCGCAGCACAGAGGACGACCCGATATATATATATAAAGACTTTCTAACAATAAACCCATATAGTAGACCAGGGATAACAAGAAAACAGCCGCCTACCGGGATCGAATTTCATTGGGTGGAAGGGCCAGGGGCCACAGCTATGCAGACGCGAAATTGGTTTGAAAGCCGAAAAGGTGGCAAATATAGTTATGGCTCGTCGCATTTTAACGTAGGCCTAAAAGCGAGCGGTGGCCGAAAATATGCTGAAATTGTTCAAAATATCCCAGAAAAAGAAATTGCCTATTCTAGCGGGGCAAAGAATTATACTGAAGCCGCAAGAAAGCTAGGTCGTCGGGCTCCTTACTTCTATACAATATCAATCGAAATTTGTCATAAAGACTGGTCTGGGAAATTTACCGAATTAACTTTAGCGGGTCTTGAGGAACTTACTATAATGCTGTGCAAGCGTTACAATCTAAGTGCAAAAGATTTCTTCAGGCATTATGATTTGACCGGGAAACCTTGCCCTAAATATTGGGTTGACTTTCCAAAAGAATGGTCTAAGTTTAGAGACCGAATCGATAAAAAACTGGGGGTTCTATTGTGAGAGGCTGGACGCATGTAAAGATAAACAATGGTAAAATCCATTACGAATTTTCCCACACAAAGGCAATCCTGTCTCTTGTTTCTCTAGCTGGATTTATGTTGTTACTCGTGAGTGTCGTTGCCTTTGGTGCGGTCGTGTTCGGCTCTGGTGCTCTCGCTGCACGATTGACAGCCCCTATTCTCGCCGTCTATTCGTCATTAACTTTGGGGGTATTGGGTGCACTTTTACGATTACAGACAAACTGGAGTAAAGATCACAAGCCCGCAATCATTGACAAATTTATACCACCAAGTGGTAACGACACCGGAAAATGAATACTGACCATCTCGCAATAATAAAAAATCCTCAATGTGATTTAGCATGTTTCGGTATTATACTATTGATAACCGGCGCTAATATCTGGTTTGCACTTTGGTCATTTAAGAATATGAAATGAAAATACCCAAAATGATTCTTAACCGTAAAGGGGTTTTTATTGTGTGTCTTTTCGTGCTGATTTTTATATTTCTAATGTTAATCTTCGTTTAATCGTCTCGTCATTTCATCTTCCGTTCTTTCGCCCAGTCTGATTAATTTTTCATAATATTTATTTGTTATTTCTTCTTTGCCATAAATAAGTTTTAATGTATCGAGAACTAACTGAACATCTGCTATTTCACTGCATACGTCATGAGAATTTGTTTTCTCGTATCGTTTTCTAAAATGATTTTGACTGATTGCTGATATTAACTCAGCCAGTTCTTCCATAGCTACTATTAATTGGAGATCGTGGCCCCAAGTCTTTAATGCTAATAACAATATATTTTCAACTGCTTTGTCTTTCATTAAAACCGTTTACTCCCCTTATCTAAACAATCTTTCATTTTAAATTTAGGCCGAATGATCGTCTTTACCCCATCCTTAAAAACAATTTCTTTCTTTGCCGTGGCTTGCAGGCAATCAAGAACACGCCCGCGATAGACAGCCGCCGCCTGTGAGGAAGTACATTTGTTTTGAAATTTAGCGCCACCGACTTCTGAGCATAGACAAAACCAATTATTTGCCAGCGTCATTTCGTTTTTTTCAATTGCTTCCAATATTGGCTTCCAGCAATTCGCAACAACCGTTTCCTCGGCTTTGTCGATTCGCTCGGTTTTGTGCGTATTGGTTTTACAATCCAATAATTGTATCAATAATATAAACCCTAAAGTTATTCCTACAATAATAATATTGGGCATATGCCTTTTAAAAAGATCTTTCATTTTTCTCTCCTCTCATTCATAGTCTTTTAATCCCCCGAATACAATCAAAACAAATAGGCCCTCTTTCGCCATCTAGGCAAAGCCTAGAGTACACCATATTTCCACACTCTGAACAGATTATGTCTCTTGAGCCATTCTGGGCCTCTTCTAGGGTGGTCTGTGTGGTTTCTGGACTCATAGGCCCTTTTGATTATCGAGTCCAATCTTTATTAGTTCGAGTGATGTCTGAGATTTAGACCACTTATGAGTCTCCGCAATTCGCGCTATTTTGTCAACGATAGTTTTTGGAACGGTGACATGTATATGCTCAACCATAAATTCACGCCTTGGCCGTCCCACTTGCTTATTTGCCATAATAGTATTATATGCAATTCCTAGTGTTTTGGCTACTTTTTATTATTTTTGGTGTTTTTTGTTGTCAATAATCCGTAAACTATGTATTGTATAATCTATGGAAACAGAAGAATCATCCGCAGAAAGTGAGCGTGAATTTTTAGATGACATTAAAGCTGGCAAGTATCGCAAAGAAAGAGAAAATACCGCGAAGCAAATTAAAAAAATACGAGAGCGTCTTGATAAATTAGAAGGAAAACATATAATTGAAAACGCTAAAAAAGAAATTGCAGAGAGAATTAAAAAAATACGAGAGCGTCTTGATGAAATTAAGGCTAGAATCGTGAAGGCAATATAATGCGAGCTAAAACATTAAAAAATTTATTAAATCGCTACCCAGAGAAACGAGTAGTGATCCAAGCAGGTGAGTATATTTTTTATCAGTTTGAGATCGAATATAACGGTAAGGTCTACATAATTAAAACAGGAGCGGCGACAAGTGGAACAAAAGAAGAACCCAGATAAAGGTCAACCAAGATTAGCATTGTTGGCTAAAATGTTAGCAGTGCAAAAGATTTTGGCATATATTCAGAAAAAAGGACGCAATCAAAAGCAAGATTACGCCTTTGTCCGTGAGCGCGATGTCGTGTCATTAGTGAGAGATGCTTTGCATAAGCACAAGCTAATCGCACATACCAGCTTTTTTAAGCATGAATATGAACACCTTCCCAGTGCTGGCAAGCAGGGCGCCCACATCGAGAGGGTATGGTGTACGCTTACAATAATCGACACAGAAACGGGTGAGGAAATATCTTGGCAAACTCCTGGCTCTGGAACCGATTATGGTGCAGGCGATAAGGCAGTGTATAAGGCGATAACGGGAGCAAGTAAATATGCATTTACAAAGGGCTTCTTAATAGAGACCGGCGAAGAAAATGACCCAGAATATGATGCACAAACAAAACAGGCTGCCGATGGTTATGATTATGCAGAAATCGGAAAGGGGTTGCTTCATTTTTCAGAGAATACGAAAAATTATTTACGAAAACAATTGCTAGATATTGAAGATGTGAAACAGAGAACAGTAGCTTATCATGCTCAACTTAGAATTATTAAGGATTTAAACTATCATGAAGAGAAAATTGTAAAGAAGGTACAAGATGAAAGTAACAAATAATTTTGACGCGCCTCATGCTCTAGTTGAATTCGCAGAAACAAAGCACGAACGCTATAACAAAGGCGACGCTGACTATTCGGTTACAGGACTTCTAAAACCAGTCAGGCAAAGACGCTTACAAGGGCGCTATTTTGATGAACTAACGGAAGACATAGCGGATTCAATCAATCTTTTGTTTGGTGAGGCTATCCATTATATTTTAGATAAATACACCAAGAAGGGATTGACCGAACAAAGGTTATTTATGACGATCGATGATAAGACAATCTCGGGACAGTTTGACAATTTCAGCCTAGCGACCGGCACATTGACGGACTATAAAAGCGCGAAATGTAGCCAGTATGGATTGACTCAAAGCGATCATGAAGCACAGTTAAATATTTACGCATACCTACTTTTAGTTAATGGCTACGAGGTGAAAAAGTTACAAGTTGTTAAGATATTCAAGGACTTTTCTAAAATGAGTTTCAGCAGCAATTACCCCCCGGCACCTTGGGAGACTACCGAGCTTGAACTCTGGGAACCCCTTCGGACGCTGGACTTTATCATAGACCGTCTGAGGGCAAACGAAGCCGACACGGCGGATTGCACAGACCATGAGCGGTGGAAAGATGCGGATAGATGGGCAGTAATTAAGCCAGGGAATAAAAGAGCAACCAAACTTTTTTTAAGCGAAGTTGATGCAAACACAGATCTAACCAAAAATCGGCCCCCTGGTTATATTGTCGAATTTAGAAAAGGATTGTCAAAGCGGTGCCTGCATTGGTGTAATGTGTCGCAATTCTGTGAGCAATATCAAGATGAAATAAATGATGAAAATTAAAACAAGAATGGATTTATTGAAAGGCATTGAAGAACTACCAAAGTTTGTCAAAGTGTTAAGAGCCAGAAATGCTAATGCAAAACGATGTGGCTATGAAAGAACTGATGCGACTCGGTGGGCTGCTTCATTACATCAATGTTGGCATAGGGCCCAAAATCCGATATTGCGGCAACGAAATAGCGACAAAGTTTTAAGAGCTTACCATGCTAAAAAATAAACAATCAACCATCACCATGGCCAAACAAATTATCAAAACTCATTATGGGGCTTGTATTCTATCTGCCATAGAAGGCCCGCTCGATGGATGTCATATTTTTTCATGTAGCTTGTTCCCGAGCCTTAGCAAATATCCGTGTGCAGTGGTGCCTTTGATCCGCAGGCACCATTTGAATTTAGATAATTACAGAAATCGAACCAGAAGCCCAAAGGGGAGGATTGAATATTTAATGATACATTGTATGCCTGAATATCGATCACGATTTATATTGCAAATTGAAATGCTTTTTGAGCTATGTGAAGAAAAAAATTTATCGATGGGTAAGTATATATCAGCATGAGTGCCCCGAGAATACCGGTCTTTGTCATGGCCATGCCAGAGGTAAGCCCTAAAAAATTTGCTATTGCCGACAGCGAAGCCAAGAAATACAAGAAGTTTGAAATGACTGCTGGCTCTGGCGTATGGTGTGTTTATATCGAGCGACCAAAGCGAGAGCGTACTCTCCCACAAAATAGTTATTACTGGGTGGCCGTGGTTAGTATCTTGGGTGACGAGCTAGGCTATACGAAGGATGAAATGCACGACGAATATAAGATTCTTTTTAACTCTGAGAAGCGAGAGCCAAGAAAGATCGAACTTCCCAACGGCGAGACTGTAACCGTTGAACTTAAACCAAAGGTAAAGAGTACGACCCGCTTAAGCACTGTCGAGTTTATCGATTATGTCAAGACGTGCCGTCGGTGGGCAGCCACAGAATACGGGGTTTACATTCCAGATCCGATCAAGGCGGGGTTCAATGGATACTGCTGAAATTCAACCGGAGCCACAGCGATGACTACGCAAGAAAAAGATTTTCTAGAGTCTCTACCAGACGATCTCAGAGACTATGACTATGAAAATCTTTTGGTTGTGGCTGATGAACTCAGAGCTATTGCAAATCCGCCATTTTGGCGATGGCCACAAAATAAAACAGATAGAAAACATTATTTGCCTGGATATATGGTCGCATGGCGAGCATTATGGTTTTTGCCCTTACATATTTGTCTCTGTTCTACCTGGTTAATAATATTGATTGGGTTTGGTTGGTACGCAGCTATGCAATTTTGGAAGGAGACACGTTGAAAATATTTTGGCTAGAAGATAAAGCAATATGGTTGCCAATAAAGTTAAGTCATGTCTATTTAGCAGTGTACAGTCCCTATCAGGTCGGCGATGTTTTAGAGCGTGAATGCATAGAGTGTAAAGGTACGAATTGTAAATTAATTGTCCCGTCGAATGGCAATGATAGATTAGTTGACTGCCCAAATTGCAATAAAGATGGCATCCAACGCCGCAAGATAGGCCCGATAGAGCTAGTGCAATTTCAAGATATTTGGGGGCACGATAAAAACCTTTCTGCTCCAGATAATGAACAGTGGCTGTTAATGAGCCCAACAGAGGCAATCAAATGAATAAGGCTCATTTAATAGGTGACGACAATCTTGTATGGTTGCCTAATGATAGAGGAACTGGACTCGGGATTGAATGCGATGCTTCTGGTCAGTGGAGTTCGGATGGGCTATTCTATGCAGACCTCGAAGACGTATTAGAAAATATCAGCCCCTATCAAGTCGGGTCAATAGTCAAGATAGATTGTAAAGAGTGCGGTGGTCTTGGGTTTTTTCAAGATACCCACGGAGAGAGTCAATCGCCTTGCCCTCTTTGCGGTGGAAAGTATCGCTGGCATAAAGGCGGTAAGAAGTTAGGTAGCGGTCAGCAATCCTATAAGATACTAGGCCCGATTGAATTGAAACGGAAAACTGATTTTGTAGGATGGGCTATTCTATGCAGACCTCGAAGACGTATTAAAGGCGGTAAGAAGTTAGGTAGCGGTCAGCAATCCTATAAGATACTAGGCCCGATTGAATTGAAACGGAAAACTGATTTTGTAAGTGATCTAATCTTGCTAGAAAACTCTAGCATATTGTTTGCACTTGAAAACAAAGATTGGCTATGCAAATCTAAAGCCGAAAGGATAGATAAATGAATATACCAGACACAGAGCGAATTATCGAAATTGAAAAGCGGCTTGATCGAATCGAAGGGAAGAATGAAATAACACAGGCCGACATTTTAGAGGCACAAGCTAAACAAAAACCAACATTCCATATGACCTTAGCAGTTATTTATTGTGCAGGCGAAAGTTGTCGTAGCACTGCCAATATTCAAGTCTATATCCAATACGGTGATAAGAGTCAAACCTTAGGTAATTTTTGCCGTACCTGCGGTGACGGACTTATAGAGAGGCTAGATCGTCTCACAAAGGATAGGTAAGTGAGTGTTATTTTAAAAACGACATTTTTTTGTCGTTTTAGTAAAAGTTTATTTACACCTTAGAGACATAAGACAAGTTTGATCTTGTCTGATAGTAGAGTACCACACTATAAGAGCTATTAGTCAGCAGATTTGTAAAGGGAGTTTGTGGTACTCGCCCTTTGCGCTGCTGGCTAATAGCTTTTTTTATGCCCAAAGGAGAAGCCTACAAGTGAATATAGATTGTAACACGATAGAAAACCTTACAAGTAATGAGCTTTTAGTTATGATTGCTCTTTTTGATAATAGCGGAAAGGCCGATGAAGACCAAATTGTTGAGTACTGTACTAAAAATGAATATCTCTTAAATAATAGAAAGCGTCTAGAGTACATGGTGCTATCGCGTCAGGAAAGATTATTATGAATTGCGCCGATATTTTAACAGGGAAGGGATTTATTCCGGTCAATAGAGCAATCGCTCAAAAACTTGAAAGCATTATTGCTGCCGCGATGCTTGGTTATCTGACACGTTGGCGAGAGACATATAAAACAAGAGACGAGCTTGATGATTTTGGCGGTTTCTTTGCAATATCTGAAAAGATTGAAAAAGAATTATTCATCAAGCGTACAAGTCGTAAAAAATATCAAAAACTTTTAGTTGATACTGGTTTTTTAAAAGTCGTTAAGCGCGGTGTCAAGGGCAAAAGCAACTGTTTTATTAATCATTATTATATTCAAGATAGGGCAATTGTCGAATGTATTATGGACGCATTAGGGGGGGTCGAAAAACGACCAGGGTCAGAAAACGACCAGTGGGTAGTCGAAAAACAACCAAGGGGTAGTCGAAAAACGACCAATAATAAGAATCTTACTAGTAAGAATAAAGGAGTAATAGACTATCAACTTGCAGTTGATACATTTAACAAGACTTTTAACAAAACAATTAAACTGACTCAACCAAGAATATCTAAGCTTAAAGCCTACCTAAAAGACTACCCAATTGAAGACTTATGTATAGTGATTGAAAGATTCAAAGATGTAAAATGGAAAGATGACCAAAAGTATGGCAATAAAATCTGGTTTGATTATTTACTTAGTCCAGGGAAAAGAGATGAGTTACATGATGAAATGATGTCAGTTAAAAAGGGGGTTGAGATTCCTATGACCTATGTAGATCATGAAGAAAATAGACGCTTGGCAGAGGCTATGGGATTATGAGAGCCGATGACCTCACAGGTATTGAGTTAGATTATTGGGTGGCAAAGGCCGAGGACATAGATGTAAGAAAACTGGATTGGAATTTTATCGGTAAGATAATTGAAAGGGATAGGATTGTAATTTTGCCGCCATGGGAAGCTCATGATGAGGTTGAGTGTATAGTCTATTTTCCGTTTTGGAACTGTAAAATACAAAAAACGGAATGGAAAGATGAATGGATTGAATCAGATAGCTCAGAAAGTGCATTGGAAGCTATTAAACGATGTATAGTAAAAACAAAATATGGGGAAGAAATAAATGAAATTGCTGTACATCAATAATCGATTGACTGAACATTACAACATAATCCAACGCAACTTTGTTTTGTCTTTGGGACAGGTTCATATTTTCCGATTAGTTGAAAACCTTGTTGATTCAGTAACGTATATTACAAAGGCGAATGTTATAACCTGGCAAGGCCGCTTTAAAAATCAGCGAGAGCTTGAATTGTTTCATGAGCATTGTCGATTTGCAAACAAATTAATTGATAAGATAATAGATAAAAAAGTAAAATATTTTGAAATCTATATTGAGGTTTTAAGAAAATGCAACAAGCATAAATTTATTGAAAATTGCAAAATCTATATGAAACAGTACCAGGATAGGCGCCGATGATCGTTGTCGCTTTTACAATTAGATATACCTTTTTGAGAAGACTTATGAACGAATTAGAAGAAATTAAAACCAGCATTAAATATAAAACTGTCGAGATCAGCACAGCCAAGAAGCTCGTTGAAAATCTTAAGCTTGACTACAATAAAAAAAGCCCTCGATTGTCATTGATCAATAATGCTGAGAGTCTTGTTGAAGCGATTGAGAAAAAGAATGATGAAAAGGCCAGGGCCATTCTAGAATCAATCAAAGGGTTCTTTTCTGTTGACCATTTAACAATGTCGCCAATCAGCGCAGAAGAGAGCTTCGAAGGGTTGAAAAATACTCCTGAACCAATCTTGTTTCCGATCCTTGACATGCGGATACCGCGAGGCCTAAATGTAATTATTGGTTCATACCCTGGTGTCGGCAAGTCAACTTTTATTGCAAACATTGTTATGAATTTTCTACTACGAAAAAAGTTTATGGTTTTCTTTTCGTTAGAAATGACAGCCACACAGGTTTGGATTAAATTGTTTCAATGGTATCTGGCGTCGGTGAAAAAAATCAATGAAGCCTATGATATGATTGAGTATAAAATTAGAAGCCGACAAGAAGGATTGTATGAAACTGCCTTAGCGTTTGCCAAAGAATTCAAGCCATATCTTTTAATCATTGAAAAAGAGGATTTAACAGCTACTCAAATGGTTTCATTAATTGACAACTCCTACAATTTTTTCGGGAGAAAACCAGACTTGTGGTTTATTGATTACATTCAATTAATTGACAATGAGCCGAAGCAACTAGATTCACATCGATTACACGTTGCCGAAATATCCAAAATCTTAACACGCAAGTCTAAGCACGATCAGTTAAATGGAATAATCGCGAGTCAATTAAACGATAAAGGAAATTATGCCGAAGCGGCAAACATTGAGCGGGATTGCGGTTGGGCTATTCGGCTTGAACGTGAAAAAGATCAAGACGGCGCCTATCGACCAGAGATAAATATAAATCTTTTAAAAAATAGATATGGGGCAATTAAAATTATGAAGAAGCCCTTTAATAACATAACGGGCGTAATAGGACAGGGGGAAATATGAGTGCAGATTTGAATAGAGTTTTACTAGTTGGTAGGTTGGTGAGAGATCCGGAATTGAAATCAACTAATTCCGGTAGTATGTTTTGCCGATTTACACTGGCCTCAAATTGGCCGAACTTTAAAAGGGACACTGACAATAAAGTTGATGTTGGCTTTTTTGATTGTGTCGCATGGGGTAAGGTTGCGGACATTGTAGCGAAGTATGTAAACAAAGGCGAACGAATCGGGATTGATGGGGCATTAAGATTTTCGAGTTGGGAAAATTCAGAAGGGAAAAAAATGAGCAAGGTTGAAATAAAGGTTGATAATATCCAATTTCTAGAATCAAAAAAACAGAGTGCTGATGAGCCACAAGAATCCACCAGCCAATCTGACATGAGTATGGGGGCCACTAGTGATATTCCCTTCTAATTATGTTCGGTTCTGCGATACACACGGACCGCAAGGCGGCGCAATAGAGCGCAAGGATGTTGGCTATTACGTTATGAAGCTTCGGTGCGGGTGCGAAATTGAATATGGATATAGCGAGACGCCGCCAAACGAGTTGAGGGAATTAACAGGATGAAAGGTAAAAATATTGATGATGATTTAAGGGTAGAGATTTTTGAGTATATCGAATTTATGATTAAAGACGAAATTGATAGGCGATCATTACAATATGAAAACCAAATAGAATATCTGGAAATGCAAGTTGAAGATATGGTGTCTTTATTTAAAAAGATTAAACCAACAGTGCACCTTGATGGGGAATTAAAACGAGATCGTCTTAAAAAACTTGTAAATGCGTTTGCGAAAAAATATAATATAGAAAACAGAAAAATATATAGTTACTTTTATAGAGAATTAATGGGCCAGGGTATCAGTGTTTACAATCACTATGCTAGAGGATCAATATTGGATAGCCTTGTTTTAAGCGGTAGAATTCATTCGTTGTACAGGTCTAGTCCAGGATTCCTTAAGGCAATGAAAGATCAATTAAAATTGAAGGGTTAGAATGAAAATTTACAGTATAACAACGGGCTTTAATATACCCGCGAAAAAAAATAACAAAGAGGTTAGATGGCGAAAGACGAGAAATGGAAGCAAGCCCTATATCGGAACCGAAAAAAAGACAAGCGACCAATTAACATTGATAGCAAGACAGTTGTCATTATCATCCGGTATTCAGGTGGACGACGACGTGATTTGGATAATATGGTCACATCCTGCATTGATGCTCTCGTTTCTGCGAGGAAAATTGACGATGACAGCTTATTTGAAATTGGCTGCCTTATTTCGGCAGGCGTTAAAGTCGAGAAAGGCCAAGAAGGGTTTGATTGTTTGATAATATAAATGAACATTAAAAAACTAGAAAAGATAATCGGTCCAAAGCCAAACCAAGCAAGTTACTGGATAACCCAATGTTTATTCAAAGAATCAGATTATTTCGTAGATCTTATAGATTGGCTAGAAGAAGCCGTAGAGCATGAAAGCGCCAGGGCTGAACGATGGAAAAAGTCAGCATTAATGTCTTTTGATTTTATGCAAGGTATTGTAGAAACAACAGAGAAAGACAGGACAAGATATATTGAAAAACACGAGAATGGTCCAGACTGAGGCGAAAATAAACTGGTTCTTAACAAGTTACTGGATAACCCAATGCTTATTCATTGTGCTTAATTGGGCGGGAAAGGTTAACTGGCCTTGGCTGTGGGTATTTTCTCCTACTTGGATAGCAATGATCATTGCAAATCTTCTTGCGATTCTGGGAGCTATAATAGAGTCAAGGCGGGGAAATGACGATATACATGTTTAAATGTCCTAAGAGGACTAAGATGTTTCATAAGAATCAAAAAATATGGATTGCAGCATTTCTGCAAGACTATGCAATTATTGTAGCAAAATATCGAGGTAAATTTCGTTACGTTAAGGCTCGTATGGGCAACGATAAGTTTAAAAATAAATGGTTGCCCGTTTTTGCTATGAAAATTGAAGTTACGGAATCTTTTGGAGGTTTCATCTTGGCACATTTGGAGGATTGGGAAAGACAAGCAGGAAATGAATGGCTGAATAATTTGGGTAAGGGGTCGCTAAAAAAACTTGAAACTCAGTCTAAAAAATAGTTTATTGTATCCATGGCAAAAGTAAGCAGTATTTATGGCAGTAAGGTAAAGCGAACACCAAAGAAAAAAAGAACAAAAAAAAAGCGAGCTAAAAAGAAATGACATTAACAGATTTAGAGATAGATCTTGTTGAAAATTACCGCCAGCTAACACCGCAAAGTAAAGACAATATAAACAGATTGATTGACATATATTCTGAGGTAGACAAGAAGAATGAAAAAGCAGAAGAATAGAGACAAGCGCCCAGCAGAACAAGAGATACCAACGCGGAAACAAATGAAAAAGTTTAAGCAGATTGCCAAGCGTGTCGCCAAGGGCAAGGCTGGAGACTATGCAAGAGGAGTTATGAAGATAAACAGGCGGTATAAAAACTACATCTTTGGGTTAGCGGGCTTGTCTATAATTGAATTGATCTTAATTCTAATCATTCTTGGTCATAACTATGGCTAGAAAAATGGAGTTCAGAATTGACGTTTTCAGGAATAATGCTGGATTGCAGGGGGTTAGAGTTATTCATATCCCATCGGGTATTATTGAGCAAGGTTGTCCAAACAAGAGTCAGATTCGGTCAACAGAAATTCTAATTGCTAGAATTGAAAAAAGACTTGAGGAAATGCAGTATGGCTAAACGATTTAAAACAATAGAGGCCGATGGAAAGCAAATTTTAGACGTCTTAAATGAGGCCATAACCGAGGTGAAAGAGGTTAGAAAATCGGGCCGTCGCGTCGACGGTGTTTACGTTATTTTAGATTGCAATGAAAAGATTATTCGAAGCTCATCAAGAATGAGAAGGGATACGCGGTTTTTTATGATTGAAATGGCAAAGCAAATTGAGTTGTCTAATAGTGGCTAGAGCACAGGGAAAGCGCGGGCCCGCATCACAGAGGGCTAATAGAATTACTGAAATACTGGGCTATTTATTAAAAGGCACTGCCAGCCATGAGATACATCAAAAGGTCAGAAAAAAATACGATATCGGGCAAGATCAGTGCTCTAAGGACATCACAGAGGCTTACAAGCAGCTTAGGGTTATCAACAGACAAGACCGTGAGGAGATGCGAGACAGTCTCTCAGTTGACTTTAAGAGGCTTGCTAAGAAGTCAGAAACCGCGAAACAGTACTATGCGGCCAAAGGTGCGCTTGATTCGCTGGCTAGGATACACGGGGCCTTTGAGCCTGAGCAAGTCGAATATACCGACAAGACAACCGAGAAGCTGCTGGCAAAGATTGACCCAGATAAGTTAATTGAAACGGTTTTCGGAATAGTTGAAAAATGATAGACAATGAAAAGATAATTGCTTTTGGTAAGGCACTTGGCGAGGATTGGGCGCGGTATAAGGATAGAGCCTGTGACTTCGTTTATGATAAAGGGGAAATGGAGAAGGTTTGTGCTGCGACTTGTGAGGCTGATGCTTTTCAGGTATTCGATGAATACCTAAAAGTGCTCGCTTTTGATTGGTTAGACGAAAATAGTGACTATTATTTTGTTGATGATAAAACGGGCTCGGATTTGTCAACGCTTGCGTTACTTTGTAGCGCGGATTATGGTCTATTAGAAGCGATTATAGATTTAGCAATAGAAATGAGTAAAGTTGACGCCTGAGAATTTTGTCATGATCCGCGCCGCTGCTAAGATCAGCCCGCTTTCCTTCGCAATATACCTAGACTACGACCAACACAAAGACCCCCCCAAATTCCAGCGGACCATCGACCAGACATTAAGAGAATTCGAAGCGGGGCAAGGTGGGCGCTTGATTGTGAATCTTCCCCCTGGCTATGGGAAAAGCGAAATCATAACCCGCAAATTCGCCGCGTGGTATATTGGCAAGCACCCCGATCATGATGTGATTCTTTCAGCCTATGGGGGTAACATAGCGCAAGACTTTAGTGCAGACATCCGCGATATTGTAAAGCTTGAAAAGTTCAAGACATTATTTGGCGATATCGAGTTAAGCCAAGACAGGAAGTCAAAAAGCAATTGGCGTATTATACACAAAGGAATATCAGCCGGTCAAATCATATCTTCAGGGGTTGGCGGGCAAGCCACAGGGCGGCGGGCACACCTCTATATTATTGACGATCCTATCAAGAATATAGCCGAAGCCATGAGCCAAACCATACTAGACAAGCACTATGACTGGTATCGTACCACAGCAAGGACCAGACTACACCCTGGCGGCAAAATGGTCCTCATCATGACCCGTTGGCGTGAGGGCGACTTAACAGGCCGATTATTACAGGCTCAGGCAGAAGGCGGCGAAAAGTGGCAACATTTGAAAATGCCAGAAATTGACGATAACGGCACCTATCTATGGCCAGAGCGATACACCCCAGAAGAGGTCGAAAATCATAAATCAATTGGGCCTAAGTTTTATCAAGCATTATACAGGCAAGACCCAGACGATACAATTGAAAGCATGTTCGGTATGCCTATAATTGGTGACTTTATTAATGGGCCAATAACAATTGCAACGCTGGACCCCAAATATTCTGGGCTGGATACAATCGGCCTAACGATTGCAAGCAAAAAGAACAATAACCTGGTTTATGTGACTGGTTTTGTCTGGCCTGAACACGTAGACAAGAGGCTCGCGCACATCATTCAAGCATTAATTGATTATGGTGTTGGTACTCTTTATATTGAAACTAATGCAGACCAGGGCTATTTATTAAAAAAGATTCGAAAGCTTTGGCCTTCTTCTGTGGGATTTACAAGCAGCGTAAACAAGCATGCAAGAATTATCTCACATGTGAACACGAATTGGAAGAAAATAATATTTGACAAGGACTGTCAAAATGCATACTTTTCACAAGTGATGTCTTACGAAGAGGGCCAAAGCCCAGATGATGCCGCCGACAGCCTGGCTATGGCTATGGAAAAGTTAAAAATTGGAAACGAAAAGCGGTTGTATAGGATTGCAACTTGATCTGTAATATATTTATTTCGTTATTAATTGGTGTTTTGATTTTTTATGTCTGTCAACAGCTAATTCTTTTTACATTGCAGAAACAACTTGATAGAGACATGGAAGATTTTTTAAGGTCGCGCCGCAAGGATGGTCCCGATTAATGCCACATAATCCATTAAATCAGAACAACGCCACCACAGGGCTGCACCTATCAGTACAGGATTATTATGACTTATACATTGGATCACCAAAGGTCATCGGCACTGCGACAAGTAGCGATGGCAGGTCTAGTTCTAGATTCATCCGCCAGCCACTCCATGAAACCGACGAGGAACACGCACAGCGTGCACTATGGACGGCATACTTTAATTATCAGAAAAAGATTATTAATATCTATGGTTCTTATTTGTTCGCGAATAAACCAAGCATTGAAGCGTCAGACTTAAATCTAGAACACTTGGCAAGGCTGGCCGCAAAACATGCATTTATCGCGGGAGTCTCTTATATTTTGACAATTGACCATCCGATTGTTTACACCGCATTGCAGGTAAAGCATGAAGAAGAAGGCGTTTTCTCTGTCCGTAAGGGCCACCCCGATGAGACTTTCATTGATCTAAACAAAGGCACAATAACCAACAACGGCCAAAAGAAACCTTTAGGAATTGGTCAATTTGTGATTTGTGTATGGGATGAAATCGCAATTAGCCTAATTGCCGACACTGCCCCAATAAACATTTCAATCTATAATCTTCTGTCTGTTCAAGACACCCATATTGCGCGGTCCATTGTCTATTGGATAACAGGGCCATCTATCGGTGAAGAAAAAGAACCACTTCCCTACACTTATATTCCCGTTGAAGGCGCAGAGGCCAAGGTTGTAATTAGCAATCCAGATGTCATGCCCATTCAATCAATCGCCGAGGAAATTAAAAGCCGAGTCACTGAGATGGGTAGCATCGTAGGGTTATCTGAAGAGTTTGGCGCTGAGATTACAGCAGGCGAAAGCGCCGTTGCTAGAGAGATGAGAACACAAGACACGAACGCAATCTTAACAAGTGCGGCTTTCCATATTTCGCGATGTATAAACGAATCTGTTACCTTTTGGGGATCGTTGAAATCAGGACGGAAAGGCGGGTCAATAACTTTAAACCCACGGTTGAAAGTCGCGGATAGAGCTGAGATATTCGCATTATTAAGCATGGCCAAGCGAGAACTTCAGTTTGATGAAATCGCAAAAGAAGTCCAAAAGCGAATGTTAGAAGTAACTCTTGGTCAAGATTTAACGTCTGAAAGGCTTGCAGAGCTCAAAGAGTTGATTGATAATGATGGCGGCTTGAATACAATGAGCCAAGATTTATTTCAAGTTGACGGGAGCCGGCCAGATTTACAAAATGAGGTAGTGGTTGAAGAATAATTTTTAAGGAAAGACTATGAATAAATATAATGTATATTGGCAAGATCGAAAGAAGGGCCTTGAAGTGATCAAAGAGAATTTGACATTTGAAGAGGCCAACAAAGTTAAGGCTGGATTGAGTCGCGATGATGGCGGCTATGCTTTGATTAAACGCATATCATCGGGTCGGCCTGTCCCCCCATTATCGCAAGTAGAAAAAACTAAAAAAGAAGTCTTTAAAAAACCGGCAGAAGAAAAAGAAAAGACAATTGCTGAGCCGGTGGAATAACATGGCAACACATTCATTATACTGGCGTACTAACAAAGGCAAAGAGGAACTCATTGACGGTGAGATTTCATGGAACAAAGCACTTCGGTTTAGAGATGATTTAGTTAAAAAAAGACCAGCAAGTGAAGGCTTTCCTCTGATTCGGCGTGATGTTGAAGAAAAAGAACAGCCAAAAGAAGTTCTACAAAAGTTTGGCAAGAATAAGGGTTTTAATTTGCCGCCAAAAGAACCAGCCCCAGAACCATTGCTGCCGAGAGAAACAGAGTCAATGCCTGAAGACTTAAGCCAGGCTGAGAGTGGGCCTAGCGCTGAGCCAAAGTCATCAAAGAAATCAAAAAAACGAAAATTTAAAATGGGTGATGAAAAAGCTAGCGACATGCAAGAAGTGTGATTCGTTTAGATTTTTCGTCTCGAAATCAAAAGAAATGCTAATATGCATAAAATGTAAAAATGAGGAGATCATCAAATGCCAGAGCCAACACCACAAACCACAGTCCTAGGGGAACAGCCGCCACCAGCTAACATAATTCCGCCGGTACCAGCCCCGGAAATTACCAAGCAACCAGAGCCTAAGACCTTTCAGATTGAAAAAGATCCCAGTCTGTTCTATTCGGAAGCTTACAACAGCGGAGTGAAAAAAACCAGTACCGATTTAATCAACAAATTCGGCACTGACAATCTGGATGAAATCGCGGCCAAGATAAAAGCCGCGCCTCCGAAGCCTGACAATAAAACCGACACACCAGAATATAAAGAGCTTCTCAAGTCGATGGAAGAGAAATCGAAAATTGCTGATCAGTCAAACGAGAATGCCAAGCGGGTCATAATGGAAAATAAAATGCTGCGTCATATTCCAGATGCGCAAGATCCCGACATGGTTTTATATAAACTTAATAGCGTTTATGTTTTCAAAGAAGAAGGCAGCGAATTGCAAGCATATTTCAAAAGTAATGATTTACCCGCCCATGACGGCAATGGCAAAATCAAAACGATATCTAACATTCTAGACGAATTGCGAAAAGATCCGAAATCTTCAGGTTTATTTATTCCAACCGGTGGAATGGTGCAGCCAGACCCGTCAAACCCGTATAGCACACAACAGCCGCCAAATGGGGCATTAGTGGGATATCGTCAGCCAACAGTGGCCGAGCGAACTATGCCCGCATTCCATTCAGCGGTTGAAAAGACTGGTCAGGGTAGCGAATTTCGACAGGGTAAAGATATTAATATGACCCTGATTACCCAATATATGTAGAACTCATATTGAGTTAGATTTACCTTTGATCGTTTTGCCTTTCGAAGCCATTCTATCCTTCCCGAGTTTCGAAAGGCTTTTTTATTTGACAATGTAATTTGATTATGATATATTGTATCTGGTCTGGTTATTACCTAAAATGCCTTAGTCTCTGGTCTGGTGCCACCCAAAGCACCAGGGAAAGCACCCCTTAAGTTCATGCTTAGTATTTGGTCTATACGACCCTAAACAAATCAAAATTTAAGGAATATTATTATGGCATTCGTAGGCACAAGCACCACGAGTATCGCCGATTATCTTCAGGATAAAATTGTCCCCAATGCGTTGGGTCAATTAATCGGTGAACTCGACTTATTAAGAGACGTACCAGTTATCCCATTTTCCCTGCAAGAAAGGTTAGGGAAAAATAAAACGGTTAGAGTCCCAGAAACAGGCGGCCTATCCGCAGTAATTCGCCCTGAACTCGATCCTGTGGTAGATCAGGCGCTATCAACAAATAAAACTGACATCGCCTTTACAGAGGCCGAATCAACCTTTGTCATCGACAACCAGGCCGATGATGTGATGAATGAAGAACTCTTCAATCTGAACATTGGGGATGCAATCAAGGCTGTTTCGGAGCTGATTATTACAAACGCATATACCACGTTGGGCGCAGCAGCCGGTACAACAATAGGCGTTGCAAATACACCTCTTGTTTATGATGTTTTCGTCGATCCAAAGCGACTTTTGACAAACTCGAAAGTTCCCAAAGCAAATCGTTTCTACCATGTTTCTCCACAAACGATGGAAGAGATAATGAACTTCACCCAATATGAGGGTGTCTTCGGATTTAATGGGGAAAAGAAAAACGAAGAAGTTGCACAGCTTGCTGGCTTTGTGGTTCGTGAAAGCGTCTACCTTGAACTGCTGTCACCAGGTATCCGAAACATAGCCTTTCAAGCTCAACAAGTCGGCCAAGTATTTCCACCTCAAAAGAACGAAACCAAAGCCGGGATGGTCAAAAGAACAATGGCTGCTAATGGTTATAGCGTTTCAATTCTCGTTGAAAACGCTCCGGGCACGAATGGCGGTTCACGGTGCACTGTTTCAGTAAACCATGGCATTAATGCCTTCCGTTCTGGCGTTGGTGTAATAAACGTAGACGCCACATAAGAATGGCTAAAGAGTTTACGGTCGGCGTTTCTCGCGTAATGCGAGAATTTTTAAAGGCTCTCAAAAGTGGGTTGCCTTTAGATTTGTCGGCCGTAAATGCAATAATTGATACGATGGCTCAAAGTATTAGGCGCGAAAACAGGGAAGTGGTGTTCCGGCAGTTCGCAACTACCTTCGGGCCATCAATTGATCCAGCACAATTTGCAGCGGGTGTCACTCCCAATAATATAAACCTTTCACCCTTGCAGGCCTTGCTTGAAGAAAAGAACAGAGTTTCCGACTTCATTGTGAATCAATATCGATTCAGAGTAAGCCAGGCAAATTCCGGTCTTTTGTCAATCGGTCGCCGAGGGCAAGATATCATTAGAGAGATGTCTTTGAGGACGCTAGAAAAATCTTACATCCAGGGAAGCCCTACGGAATTAGGCCGAAAGCTAATTCGTAACGAATTAAGGTCTAGGGGTGTATTATCCCCAAAATTTAATTCAATAATAAAAGGCCAGCGAAATGTAAAAAGAATTATTAGTAGTTTGCAGCGGGCTGGTTTGGATGATTCGAAAGCACTCGCAAAGTTGAATGATTTGAGACGAGATGCTATCGCCTTAACAAAAGAGTTAGGTGATAAGATCCCCATTTTTCATAAGTCTGGAGAGGCTAGATTTTGGTTACACCTCTCTCCTTATCAGGGAGATTTTAGAGCGTTCAACCCTGAAACCTATGCTGACTTAGTAGCCAGAACAACAACTATCGAAGCTGCTAACGTGGCCAATGTTGCCAAGGCCGATCAACTGAATACGAGGCTAGTTAAATGGAATTTTATCGGAAAGGATTATAAATCACTAAAAGACCCTTGCCAGTTTATCGACGGGGGCACCTATTCGACAGAACAGAACGGCACCACTCTCAACGGAAAATTCTTTCCATTTTGGCGCTTAGGTCTTACGACTCAATACAAAACGCCGCATGTTAATTGTCGACATCGATTAAGACCAGTCAGTGAAGCTTTAGCGGCTAAATTAAAGCCGGGGAAGGTAGCAGCATAATGGCCTTAGTCTTTTTTGTCGATGGAAACAATGACCCTGTACTAACAGGCGACGCCTATGCAACAGTCGAACAGATTGACGATGTTTTAAGTTTTAATGATTGTATCGCATGGCCGAATCTGACACTGACTGAAAAAGAAGACAAGATCAAAGCGATGACCAGAAAGATTGACGATGCTTATCAAACTCTTTATGGTGAAGTTTTCGACGTAGCGCAACCGCTCAATTTTCCTAGAAAGGGAGTTGGCAGTTCTTTAGCGTTCGGTGTCGATAACCAGAAAGCACACTTGCGAAATTATATTGCGGCGCAAATAGAGTATGAACTTTTAAAACAAGGTATCGGTGTTTTGCAACTATCCCAAGGGCGTGAATCGGTAGTCGCTAGGCAACAGATCACAGCGCGTGAAGCGTTGGCATCAATAAACAGATATAGGCGAATATAATGGCTAGAAAATTCTGTTTGAACAATTATTTTTTTGGGCCATTGGTTCATGATATTGCCGCCCGCGATGCTGGCGATGATGTTGACACTAATAATGATGGGCAAACCATTTTTGCAAGCACTGTAACAATATTTGGTAAAATAACCAAAACTCTTATTAATGACTTTACCCCAGAGGGGCACGAGCGCCAGCGTACCCGATCCAAGCTATTGACAAATGCTCTCGTCAGAATAGGCGATAAGGTCGGCGGCTTTCGAATAAATCAAGAACTGGATAACGGTGAATATGGGCTTGGGTAAAAAGATTACAAAAGAAATTCGGCAAAGAATGTTCGAGCGAATTCAATTGGCAGCGGAAGAGCTGAAAGAAGCCGCGCAAGATTTCGCGCCATTAAAAACCGGCCAATTAAAAAATCAGATTGAGACACTAAAGCCTTTCACTGATGGCAAAAGAATTATTCAAATATTAACCTCGAACGCCTTTTCTGATCGAGGATTTAACTATGCAAAAATACAACACGACGGACCCGACAGCGGCGAGAAATTACGTCATGTTTCACCTGAAGGCTCTGTGTTAAATACAGGATATCAAGATTTTGGCCAGGGTGACAGCCTTGATCAGCGCTATGATTCAGGATATAGACAAGAAAAAGACAATTCTGATAGATATAATACTAGATACTTTTTCCGAGGCTTACAACGCGCCTTACCAAATATGCGTAAAATAATGGGCGTAACATGAGCCGAGGTATTGACATAGTAAAAAAGTACTTCGAAGATAGCGGGTTGACTAACATTAAGCGCCAGCATAAAAAACGCGGTGACGCTATATTGATTGAATCTACATTCACCAGGTCTCGCATTCAGGACGGCGCCGAAAACTTTGTTGGCGAGATTCTAAGAATCACCGCAGAAAGAAAGACTCGCATTCTTTGTCAGGCAATCGCCGACACAATTACTAATTTATTGACGCAAGGTTTTATTACTGTTGCGCCTGCTGCTGAAATTCACTATGCAAAGCTGAATTCAGAACGCGGTATAGTCGAACCCGAAACGGACCGCTTTAAATGGATAGCCTTTTTTGAAATAAAGGGACAGACTGTTTAGTCTGAATAAGAGTATAAGAGGTATATTATGACTTTAGAATTAGGTTATGGGAATTTTCTATTTTTCAAATTTCAAGACGAGAACTTCACACCCAATGTCGGACCAAGTGCAATATTGCTCCACGCATCGAAAGTACGAGCGGATGATAACATAGTTGACTCTCTAAAAAAAGAGACTAAAACTGTTGTTTTATCCGGCGGTGATAGTGTGGTGATGACACAGCCAAATGAAGAAAGTAGTCAACTCACAGTCACGATCTTAAATCCTGTTGACGATGACATTTTAGATCTGGCCTTTGTTGATTCAGTTAAGACTGTAAACGGGGCAAAAGAGAAACGAGAGTTCTTTGATAGAATTGGCATCGAATTGTCAAGCTTCGAGAATTCATTGAAGATGATCTTTCGCCCTACTGATGCACAAGGTAATGAGAAGTCACCTAATGAGTGGATAACATTTCCACGATGTGTGATTGTACCGACCCAGGAAAGCGAGCGCGGAAAAGACGAGGCTGTTACAGAGTTAAACATTCTGTCAATCGGCGGATCAACTCCAGGCGCGGCAGCAACCGCCGACACAAATATTGATTTAACTGGCGGGATTGACTTATCTGTTGGTGGCCTGCCAAAGGCTGTCAAGATTACAGTTGATTCTTCTGTTTTTGATAATGTTAATTTTGGAACCGGGGCAGCGACTACTAGAACAGACATAATCAACACTTTCAATACTGCGGTTGGTAAACTTGTAGCAGCAGAACTAGCGGGCGGTGGCGGCGAAGAGTTTATTAGGCTTACTGCCTTCTTGAACAGCTCAGAATTTGGTAATTTGAGAGTTGAAGCTCCAAGCGATCTTGTAAATTTTCTCGACGGTCGAGCTGTGATATTTGATAGTGTTGCTGATATCGTTGAAATTGCATCTGATCCTGTTCAACTTGCTGTTCGAATTAACGGTGACGAAACTGCATAAGAAATGCGAGTCATCGACAAAATCGATCATGAATGGCGATTGAAAGAATGGCGGGAATTATCCCGCCATTTCCACCCTGTCACAGTTCGCCAGGTTGTAGAATATGACATTTCAGTCGGCGAATATGAAGAGCTAAGAAAAGCTGCGCCCAAATTTAAAAACTTTAAATCTGTTTTCCAGTTGCTCGGTTATGGAGTCAGAACCTATCGACGAAGGCGCAAATTATGGCGATTCATAAAGAACATAAAAGACAAAATCAAGCGGCCTAGCGATCTAACACGACCGGATCAAAACGGTTCATTTGACCCGTTAAAAATCCCTTTCGTTACCTGGCTAGATGAGCTATTTTACTTATTTGGAAAAAATTATGGTTATTCAAGTGAGCAAGTTCTTGACTTACCTTTTGCGTCTATTAATGATATGCGCCTTGCAATAGAGTATTTCAATAGTCAAAAGCTTGCAGAGATAGTGATTGCTTGCAACCCTGCCGATGAAAAGGCAGTTGAGCAATTGCTTGAGTCTCCTATTCGATCGGGTGGCCTATCTAGGGAATTGGAATTTGAAGTTTACGATGAGAACCGAAAGCAATACATGAGGCATTAAATGGCAGAAAATGAAGTACGCTTTCAAGTCACCGCCGACACAAAAACCCTAAAAAAAGCCGAGGAACAACTCAATAGAATTGAGCAAAAGGCTCGTGATATTGAAAAGAAAAAACTAAATCAAGTCAAGGCTATAACTCAGAAAGAATTAGAATTAAACAAAAGGAAATTTAAGAAAAAACAAATATCATTAAAACAATTTGAAGCTGAAAAGCTAAGAATAATAACAGCTAACACAAAACGGATTGAGGCGATTCAGCTAAAATCAATTAAGCGAGTATTACGAGCAAGAAAAGCAGCGAGGGCGCAAGGTTTACAGGCTGCGCCCGTACAACAAGCCGCTCCCGGCAAGCCCGGATTAGGCGGCTTAACGGGTGCACTCGGCGGCGTTGCGGCTGGTGCGGCGGCTGCTGGTGCGGCTATCGCTGTTGGAGCAAAAAAGATTGTAGATTTAGGAATAGCGGCCTTTACTACGTCAGCAAGACTAGGCGACTTAGAAAAAAGATTCCAAGTCGTTTTTGGTCCCGCCTTAGATAAAGCCAAAGCGGCAGCGACTGAGCTTGCAGCGGCGCAAGGCTTGACAAATAATGAATTCCTGAAGGCTGTAAGCTTGTCAGTTGATCTCTTGAAGCCAATAGGTTTTCAAGCTGAAGCCGCAACCGATTTAGCTTTAAGGATTAATAACCTAGCAGCCGCACAAAAAGAATTCAATAACGATTCAAGGAGCGCGGGCGAAATCGCCAATGTACTTAATAAGGCGCTTCTAAATGAGAGGGATGGGCTAGTTAGCTTAGGAATTAAAATTTCAGATCTGGATGTCAAAAATCGAGTAGCTGCGAAAGGGCAAGCGGGGCTTACTGGGGAAGCAAAAAAGCAAGCAGACTCTTTAGCCAGTCTAGAATTAATAACAGAATCAAGCGCCGACGCTTTAAAGTTTTATGCTGAAAACGCAGACTCAGCAACGCGTGTTGGCAATATACTTTCAGGCAGTCTAGGCGAAGCCAAGGAAAGCTTTCTTGCGGTTATTGGCGTTGCCATAAAACCATTTGTTGAGAATCTTGCAATCGGCATAAAAGCAATTTCTGACGTAGTTAGCATTTTATTCAAGACTAAAGAGGGTTTGATTCTTTTAAAAATCGCATTTTTCCCAGTAATAAGTCTATTCAAAATCCTTTTTGGCATTGGGCGCTTTGCTGTTACAGTGTTTCGCGCTTTTGCCGATGCCATGAAGAGGGTTTTTGCCGCGTTGAAAAAGTCGGGTGTTATTAATCGATTATCCAATGCATTTAAAATCCTTGGTAACTTTATTCGAACCATTGTAAAAGTAGTAGCTGGCCCATTTCTTCGAGCGTTCAATAAAATTAAATCACTTTTTAAGGGTGGCCTGGGTCTCATTAATATTCAAGGCATTATTGAAATATTAATTGATGGAATTCTTTTATTTATTGCAGTAATAAAAACGGCTGTTGGCACACTCAAACCATTAATTAGGGCAGTCCTTGCAGCGGGTAAAGCTGTAATATCTCTAAACCCTCTAGAGAAAATCAAACAAGCTAAACTTGCAGCCGAGGCTTTGATTGAATTTGGGAAAAGGTCAGCGAACGCAATAAAGACCGCAACTGATGAATTTAAGAGACTAAGAGCGGAGGTTAATAAAACAGAAGCAGCAGTTAAAGGCCGGACCATAAGACCACCACCACCGAAACCGAAAAAGGGCGGCGTTGGTATTGCTGCTGAGCCAGAACTGACAACTATTGAGCGTCTCCAGGTCCAAAAAGATTTTCTAGATGCAACATTTGACCAAGAACAAAACGCGATATTACGAAGCGCCAATCTTCAAGCACAGGCAGATTTGCAACGTCAAATTGATTTCATTGAAAACAATAGTATATTGACACAGCTAGAGGATGAAAGAAACGCGTTAAAATTACAATTTGCTCAGGAAAATGCAAATAAAGCTACAAAAATTGCAGCTAATGAAACCAAGAAAAAACTAAAATTACTTGATTTAGAGATCGCGGCAGAAAAGAAAAAGAATCAAGAAATCTTAAAAGTGAAACAACGAGCGGCAGCTCTAGGAACTAAAATTGCTGAAAATACTTTCGAATTCGCCGAGGCTCTAATAAGCGCAGAAGAGGGTAGCGTATTAAGGTTCCTTGCAAATAAGATAAAAGCGATAGCCCAAGCAGCCGCAAAGGAGCTATTTATCAGAGCGACCGTTGCGGCAGCTACCGGACAATTTGGGTTGGCTGCTGCGCTTGGGGCCGGGGCTGTCGCAGTTACAGCGGCTGGGGTCGGCTTGTCGTCTCTCCTGAATGCTGCTGCTGACAAGAAAAAAGCGGCAGCACAGGCAGCAGCGCAGCGGGCACAAGCGGGCACAGAGCAATTATCAGACACCGGCACTGATTCACAAAGTCAAATTGCCGCAACAGCAGCAGCGACCACAAAGGCGGCTGTCACTGGTGCGGGTGGGACAGTCGTAACAAACAATACTGTCATAAATAACAATGACAATAGAACTATGATTGAAGGTAATGTATTTGACAGGCGTGAATTCTTCTCTGAATTCGTTGAACCAATACAGGCCGAACGCGCCACCGAACAGGGAAAGGTTGTCTTTGCTCGGCAATCATTGAGCGGGTAATATGGAAGAACGGATAAAAATTGAATTTAATATAAAAAGAGAAATCAGTTTTTCAAATACAATCGATGTTGGGTCACGGACCGATAAAAAATTTATTATTTGCCCTCCTGAAGCTTTCGTATTTACGGCAGCAGCAACAGATATATTGACAAGTGGCCTTCACGGCTTTCTCAATGGCTTTGCCGGGCAAGTAACTACTGACGATACATTACCAGGCGGCTTATTGCCTGATACTGATTATTTTGTCGAAGTTATCGACGCTAATACATTTCATTTAGCAACAGACATCAATGATTTACCGGGATCTCGGGTTGACATTCTAGATGCTGGTGTGGGCATTCATAGCTTCGAAACGATAGATAAGAAAACTGTTTTCATCAATTCAACAAGCGATAATGATTCACCAGGAACTAGGCTTTCGCCAGTATCGAGCATTCTTGCAGCCAAAAATCTAATTTGGATTAATAACGGAAAAGTAAATATTCACGCTTTAGAAAATTATGTAAACAAATCGTTTTATCATTTAATGATTTATAGAAAAGTAATTTCGGGAGCAGGTACAAATGGAATAATTATTGAAGGCTCACAACACAAATTAATCTGGGAAGACATTAATTTATCAGACGATTTTCTACAAGTTCAATCGGACTTTGGCTTTGTGCTGCCTGTGTCTAGTGATTCGGTGATTAACTTTTCAGACCGCTCATTGAATGGTGACGAATTTACAGCCTTTCAAATTACGGGTACGCCTATACTAATAATCCCCATTCCTCTTCAAAAGCATATAATAGACACCGGCCATCAAGGGCGTTGGTTTACTCGTTTCGTACCAGGGGCGGCGCCAGTAGATGATCGATTTGAATTATATTGGGATAGAGGTACGGGCTATGAGTTTGTTATAAGTCAGCCTCGGTTTGCATTGGAGGTTTCAGCAGAAGGCGACGATATCACTAGATATGAATATAGGATATTGCATAACGGGGATTGGGTATTGTGTGGAATGGGTAAGGCAACCAGCATAGGAGGGCCAGATACCGAAACCTTCGAAACTCTAGATAATGTGATAATGAAAGCGGGCAATCAGTTTTTTGAAACACCATTTAATTATGACTTTGTCAATGGTGTTTCAGCAGATGGGGCACCCTTGGAAATAACCTATGACCAAGCCGGGACGGCATTTGTAAAACTTAAAGTGGGACAAGTTCAATTTTCTCCTGATGCTGCATTTATTATTAGTCTTGGTAATGTGTTTCATGAT